>VFQU01000066.1_pt1 | contig 142378 bp, 119 predicted proteins | sample 3512311 | NCBI WGS metagenome assembly VFQU01 (sample SAMN10412377, study PRJNA504923) | tailings metagenome | isolation source: Relicate 3 Philex TSF3 active mining site | place: Philippines: Tuba, Benguet | collected 2017-08-29
CATGTGTTACCTATGCGGTGAGCACAAAGTGTTACCCATGCGGTGAGCACGTGCCCCGCTGGGCCCGCCGCAACACGCTCTCGGCGCGCCCAGCGGCGACGAGTGCGAAGCCTCGGCGGTCGCGCCCTACCCCAAGGCATCGCAGCGTCACTTCTTGGGGTAGTTCTCAATAAAAACCCGCGCTCGCGGCGGGTGGTTCGTTGCGCTCCATCTCCAGCCCGTTCTCCCGCCGCCGCTTCAGGCCGCCGGGCTGGCGTTCCTCACCTTGCGCTCGAGCGGGTGCCGCAACGTGGCGACGGCGCCGCCGTTCTCGCGGGTCGCGAGCGTGACCTCGCCGCCGAGGTTGCGCATCGAGTGGCGCGCGACGGTCAGGCCCATGCCGACGCCCACCGTGTGCTTCGAGCTGATGAAGGGTTCGAAGGCGTGGTCGAGAATCTCGGCGTCGACGCCGCGGCCGCCGTCCTCGACGTGCACCAGCAGGTGGCGCCCGTCCTCGCCGCGGTCGACGATCTCCGTGCGCAGCGTGATCGCGCGCTGCTCGTCCGGAGCGTCGTGATAGCTTTCCCACGCGTTGATGAGGAGCTTGGCAAGCGAGTCCTCGAAGACCTCGGCGTTCGTGTCGAGCGCGAGATCGCCGAGCGGATTCTCGATCCGGACCGGCTGATCGATGCGGTTCTCCGCCTGGTAGCGGCGGACGGCGGACTCGAGCAGTCCGGGCAGGGGCACGCGCGCGAGCTGCGGCTTGTGCTTCACGACGAGGTTCGTGAGCTGCTTGATGATGGCGACGATGCGGTTGATCGCGTCCTCGAGGTGCTGCGCGTTCTTGCGCACCAGCTCGGGCTTGTCGTGGTAGGCCTTGATCAGGTCGACGTAGCCGATGACGACACCGAGGAGATTGTTGAGGTTGTGCGCGATGCCCTGCGTGACGGCGCCGAGGGTGGCGGCGCGGCGCGACTCGCCGAGGCGGCGCTGCAGTTCGACGAGCTCGCGGTTCATCGCCACGAAGCGCAGCTGCGTCTGCACGCGGGCGAGCGTCTCGTCGAGGTCGATGGGCTTGGTGATGTAGTCGACGGCGCCGACGCCGAGGCCCTCGATCTTGCCCTCCTTCGAGGTGCGCGCGGTGATGAAAATGACGGGGATGACCTTGGTCTCCGGATCGGCCTGCAGGCGCTGGCAGACCTCGATGCCGTCCATGTCGGGCATCATCACGTCGAGCAGGATCAGGTCCGGCTTGTCGGCGGCGACGAGGTCGAGCGCCTCGCGGCCCGAGAACGCGGTGGCGACCGTCATGCCCTCGCGCTCGAGTTTCCGCTTCAGCAGCTGGACATTGATCGGCTGGTCGTCGACGACGAGAATCTTGGAGGGCATGTCGGGACTGAAGGAAACGGTGCCGCGCGCACCGAGGCAAGCATCGGGTGCCGGAGCGCGCCGGGGTGGTTTACCTAGCGGCGGCGCGGTGCTGGCGCCAGGCCTTGACGGTGTTCTTCATCAGCATCGCGACGGTCATCGGCCCGACGCCGCCGGGGACGGGCGTGATCTTCGCGCAGAGCGGCGAGACGCTCGGGAAGTGCACGTCGCCGGTGAGGCGATAGCCGGATTTCTTCGTCGCGTCGGGCACGCGGTTGACGCCGACGTCGATGACGACGGCGCCGGGCTTGACCATGTCGGCGGTGACGAACTCGGCCTTGCCAATGGCGGCAATGAGCACGTCGGCCTGGCGGGTGAGCGCGGGAAGGTTGGCGGTCTGCGAGTGGCAGATGGTGACGGTGGCGTTGGCCCAGGCCTTGCGCTGCACGGCGAGGAGCGCGGCGGGCTTGCCGACGATGAGCGAGCGGCCGAGCACGACGACGTGCTTGCCGGCGAGCGAAACGTTCGCGCGCTGCAGCAGTTCCATGATGCCGGCGGGCGTGCAGGCGACGAAGCCGGTCTCGTCCTCCTGCGCGAGCTTGCCGAGGTTGAGCGTGTGGAAGCCGTCGACGTCCTTTTCCGCGCTGATGCGGCGGAAGATCGCGACTTCATCGAGGCCTTTGGGCAGCGGCGATTGGACGAGGATGCCGTCGACGGTCGGATCGGCGTTGAGCTGGTCGATGAGCGCGCCGAGCTCGGCCTGCGAAATGGTGACGGGCGGAAGGAGGAGGCGGCTCTCCATGCCGATCTCGGCGGCGGTGGCCTGTTTCTTCTTCACGTAGGAGACGGAGGCGGGGTCGTCGCCGACGCGGACGAGCGCGATGCAGGGCTTGCGGCCGGGGGCGGCGGAGACTTCGGCCTTGAGCTCGGCGATGAGGGAGGAGGCGACTTGGTTGCCGTCGATGATTTCCATGGGCCCGGCGAGTTGAAGGCGCGGCTGGGCGGGTGACAACACAATCGGTGGCGCGCGCGGAAAATGCGGACGCGGGCGGGGATGTAGCAGCCGTCGTCAGACGGCTGTCGGATCGCTCGCCTGCATGGCACGCCATCGCCAGCCGACTTACGTCGGCTGCTACGGGCGAGTTGTGGTGCGGGGCGGGGGAGTTGCGCGCAAGCGCGCAACCTACCTTGCGGGCGGAGGTCGATTTCTGTGCGCGCGATCCGCTTACTTCGCTTGGATCGACTCGGCGACGACGACGAGATCCTTGCCGTCGACGGTATTGCGCACGGTGCCGGTGACGGTGACGATCTTGTCGACGAGCGACTCGATGTTCTCGGTCAGGACGAGGCGCTTGGTGTCGACGTAGGCGAAGCGGCGGCCGTTGAGGTCCGTGAGCTGGTAGTCGTAGGGCGGGTTGGGATTGATGAGCGGGCGGCGGGCGACGACGAGGGTGCCGCTGAAGAGGCGGGGCAGCTCCGCGGTGTTCTGCGCGGCGACCGGGCGGCCGAGGGCCGTGCTCGGCGCGGTGGGCCGGGCGGCGACGGGAGTGAGCGGCGCGGCGGCGGGGCGGGTCTCGACGGCGGGACGGTTGGCGGTGTCGCCGAGCGCGATGAAGCCTTGGAGCGTCTTCGTCACCTTGACCTGGCAATAGTCGCCGCGGAGGCCGGTGATCTCGGTCTTGTCGGTCTTTTGCGCGACGGTGAGCTGGGCGGCGGTCTTGTCCGGGGCGGCGAGGATGCTGGCGCCCTCGCGCACATCGAGGCTCTTGGTGATGTCGCGCGTGTGCACAAAGCCCTCGAAGGTGCCGGTGACCTCGACGCGGCGCCAGCCGGCGGGTGCCTCGCCGGCGGTCGCGACCGTGGCGCCGCGCTTCAGTTGGGTGAGGACGGGCGACTTCGGGTCGGGCTGCTGGAAGACGGCCGTGTCGGCGGTGAGGACGTCGGCGGCGATGGCGGCGGTCGACGCGAGAAAGGCGAGGAGGAGGGCGGCGGATTTCATGTGGCGGCGGAGGAGGCGGACGCGGGCATGGGGCGCGGCGTCGCGAACAACAATGAGATTTCCTTGGTAGAAAGTTGTTTCACCCCGCGCAAAGGAATTCCTTTCAGCGGGAAGGCTCCGATCTGGTAGCGGCGGAGGCGCTTCACCGGGTAGCCGAGGGCGAGGAAGAGCTGGCGGATCTCGCGCTTCTTGCCATGGTGCAGGTGGACGTCGAGCGCGGCGGATTTCTTGTCGGGGCCGGGGTTGACGAGGTTGGCGCGCTCGACCTTGAGCCACTCCTCCTCGACCTTCACGCCGCGGACGAGCAGCGGGAGGCGCGTGGCGGGGAAGGGCTCCTCGAGTTGGACGTAGTAGCGCTTCACGACCGTGTTCGACGGGTGCATGAGGCGGTTGGCGAGGTCGCCGTCGGTGGTGAGGATGAGCAGGCCCTCGCTGTCCTTGTCGAGCCGGCCGGCGCAGAAGAGGCGGAGCCGGGCCCATTCGCGCGGGAGGAGGTCGAAGATGGTGCCGTCGACGGCGTGCGGGTCGCTGTTGGAACAGACGAGGCCGCGGGGCTTGTGCATCGCGAGCGTGACCTTCGGCTGCGGCGTGGCGCGGACGAGCTTGCCACGCACGGTGACCTTGTCGGCGGCGGGGTCGATCTTCTGGCCGAGTTCGGCCTTGGCGCCGTTGACGTAGACCTCACCGGCCGCGATCAGGCCTTCTGCGGCCCGGCGCGAGCACAGGCCGGAGTCGGCGATGAATTTCTGGATGCGGACGGGTTCCATCGCGCCACGGTGGGAGGGGCTCCGCCACGCGGCAACAGGAAAGGCCGCGACGGCGCTGACACAACTTGGACGGACGGGGATTTGACAACCGGTGCGGTTGCCCGCTCCCTGACCTTCAGTTCCGTATATTTCGCCATGTCCTCGGCTCCCGCTTCCGTCACCTACTCGAAGGATTTTCCGTTCCCCGCGCGCCTGCTGGAGAACCGCGTGCTGAACAAGGACGGCTCGAGCAAGGACGTGCGGCATCTCGTGATCGACATCGCGGGCAGCGGCCTGACCTACACGGCCGGCGACTCCCTCGGCGTCTACGCCACGAACCGCCCGCAGCTCGTCGACGAGGTCATCGGTCTGCTCGGCGCGACGGGCAACGAGCCGGTCAGCCTGCCGCGCCTGACCGGGCCGGTCAGCCTGCGCGAGGCGCTGACCGCGCATCTTTCCCTCGCCAGCCCGACCAAGCGCATCCTCGAAACCCTCGCCGCCCGCACGACCGACGACGCCGAGCGCGCGCAGCTGGCCGCGCTCCTCGCGCCCGAAGCGAAGGAGGCGCTGGAGATGTTCCTCGCCCAGCGCGAATACATCGACCTGCTCGAGGAGTTTCCCGGCGCGCGGCTCGCGCCGCAGGAGTTCGTCGACCACCTGCGCCGGCTCATGCCGCGGCTCTACTCGATCGCCTCCTCGCCGCGGATGTTTCCCGACCAGATCCATCTCACCGTCGCGCCGGTGCGCTACGAGTCGAACTTCCGCCGCCGCTACGGCGTCTGCTCGACCTTCCTCGCCGACCGCGTGACGCGCCGCCGGACGCCCGTGCCGGTCTTCGTGGCGTCGTCGCATTTCGGCCCGCCCGAGGAACTCTCGCGCGACATCATCATGGTCGGTCCCGGCACGGGCATCGCGCCGTTCCGCGCCTTCGTGCAGGACCGCGTCGCGGCCGGCGCGACGGGACGCAACTGGCTGTTTTTCGGCGACCAGCACGCGAAGACGGATTACCTCTATGGCGACGAATGGGCGAAGCTGCTCGCCGAAGGCAAGATGGCGCGCATCGACCTCGCGTTCTCCCGCGACCAGGCGAAGAAGGTCTACGTGCAGGACCGGATGCGCGAAGCCGCGGCCGAGTTGTGGGCGTGGATCAAGGGCGGCGCGCATTTCTACGTGTGCGGCGACGCCCACCGCATGGCGAAGGACGTCGATGCCGCGCTCCACGAGATCGTCGCGCAGCAAGGCGGCATGGAGCCCGCCGCCGCCGCCGACTACGTGAAGCAGATGAAGAAAGAGAAACGCTACCAGCGCGACGTGTATTGAGCTGCCACGCGGCGCGCGGAGCGGGGTGGGGGCCGAGTTGGGAGTTGCGCCGCCGCGCCCCGCCTGCCACGCAATCAGCCCCGATTTTTCCACCATGAGCCTGACCTACACCAATCGAGTCGCCCTCGTCACCGGAGCCGGACGCGGCATCGGCAAGTCCATCGCCGAGCTGCTCGCCCAGAACGGCGTGACCGTCATCTGCGTGAGCAAGTCCGCCGAGAGCTGCGGCGCGGTCGCGGCCGGCATCACCGCCGCCGGCGGCAAGGCCAAGGCCCTCGCGGTCGACGTCGCCGACGGCGCCGCGGTCAAGCAGGCGAGCGAGGCGCTCCTCGCGGAGTTCGGCCACATCGACATCCTCGTCAACAACGCCGGCATCACGAAGGACGGGCTCCTCTTCCGCATGTCGGACGACGACTGGAACAGCGTCATGGCGACGAACCTCACGAGCTGCTTCCATTGGACGAAATACATCGGCCGTCCGATGACGCAGAAGCGCTGGGGTCGCATCGTCAACATCACCTCCGTCGTCGGCCTCATGGGCAACGCCGGCCAAGCCAACTACTGCGCCGCCAAGGCCGGCATGATCGGCTTCACCAAGGCCATCGCCAAGGAGTTCGCCGCCCGCCAAGTCACCTGCAACGCCGTCGCCCCCGGCTTCATCAAGACCGACATGACCGCCTCGCTCCCCGCCGAAGCCGGCGAGAAACTGCAGGGCATCATCCCGCTCCGCCGCCTCGGCGAGGCGAGCGACATCGCGCACATGACCGCCTACCTCTGCGCCGAGGAAGCGGGCTACATCACCGGGCAAGTTTTTACCGTTGACGGCGGCATGGTGATGTGATGCCAGTCTAACCGATTTTTCACCCACCCCTTTCCTCACATGGCCGACCAGAAAACCATCGAACAGCGCGTCAAGCAGATCATCGTTAACCAGTTGAATGTTAACGAAGAGCAGATCACCCGGGAGGCGTCCTTCCTCGACGATCTCGGCGCCGATTCCCTCGACACGGTCGAGCTCATCATGGCCTTCGAGGAGGAGTTCAAGAACGAGATCAAGGGCGAGATCCCCGAGTCCGACGCCGAGAAGCTGCAGACGGTCGGTGACGTCATCACCTACATCGAGCAGAAGTCGGCGGGTAAGTAAGTTTGACTTTCCCATAGGCGTTCTACCGTCTGGCAGACCGGACAGGTAGAACGCCTTTTTCATTTCCACCCACGAACCTGATGGAATCAGTGTCTCCGCACAAACGCGTCGTCGTCACCGGCATGGGCGTCATTTCCGCCCTCGGCCACAACGTCGACGAATTCTGGTCCAACATCCTCGCCGGCAAGAGCGGCGTGGATCGCGTCACCCTCTTCGATCCGAGGGATTACGCCTGCCAGATCGGTGCCGAGGTGCGCGGCTGGGATCCCGCCCAGCACATGGACCCGAAGGAAGTCCGCCGCAACGACCGCTACACTCACTTCGGCTTCTGCGCCGCCAAGCAGGCCGTGGCCGACGCCAAGCTCGACATGACCAAGGAAGACCCCGACCGCGTCGGCGTCATCATCGGCTCGGGCATCGGCGGCATGTGGACCATCGAGACCCAGCACAAGAACCTCGTCGAGAAGGGCCCCCGCAAGGTCTCGCCGTTCATGATTCCCGCGCTCATCAGCAATATGGCCAGCGGCCTCGTCGCGATCGAGCTCGGCGCCCGCGGCCCGAATTTCTGCGTCGTCAGCGCCTGCGCCACCGCCACGCACGCCATCGGCGAATCGCTCCGCATGATCCGTGGCGGCGAGGCCGACGTCATGGTCTGCGGCGGCGCCGAGGCCGCCATCACTCCGCTCGCCTACGCCGGCTTCTGCTCGATGAAGGCGATGAGCACCAACAACGAGAACCCGCAGAAGGCCTCCCGCCCCTTCGACGCCAACCGCGACGGCTTCATCATGGGCGAAGGCGCTGGCATCCTCGTCCTCGAGAGCCTCGAGCACGCGCTCGCCCGCGGCGCGCACATCTACTGCGAACTCGCCGGCTACGCCGCCACCTGCGACGCGTTCCACATCACGCAGCCCGATCCCGACGGCAAGGGCCTGTCGCTCGCCATGAGCCGTGCCCTCAATGACGCCCGCCTCCGCCCGGACGAGATCGACTACATCAACGCCCACGGCACCTCCACGCCCTACAACGACAAGTTCGAGACCCTCGCGATCAAGAAGGTCTTCGGCGAGCACGCGCGGAAGGTCATGATCAGCTCGACCAAGTCGATGACCGGCCACCTCCTCGGCGCCGCCGGCGGCATCGAGGCGGTCGTCAGCATCAAGGCGATCCAGACCGGCGAAGTCCCGCCGACGATCAACCTCGAGACACCCGATCCCGACTGCGACCTCGACTACGTGCCCAACGTGAAGCGCAGCGCGACCGTGCGCACGGTGTTGAGCGACAACCTCGGCTTCGGCGGCCAGAACGCCGCGCTCGTCTTCCGCAAGGTCTGACGCGGGCCGGCTGCTGCCGGCCCTCTTTTTTCTCCCGGGCTGATGCCGGCTTGCGCCGGCTGGCTTCTGCCGGCACCAAGGGGGTGCACATACACCCATGAATACCCTCACGCGCGCGTTGGTCACCGCGGCATGCCTGTTGGTCGGCACGTTCGCATATTCGGCAGAGGGGCCGGCCGGAGGTTCCGCGGAGGAATCGACGGCCATCGCCCAAGCTTGGTTGAATCTGGTCGACGACGGCGATTACGCCGCCAGTTGGAAAAACTCCGCCGCCCGCTTCCAAGCTTCGATCACCGAGGCCCAGTGGATTGCGGCGATGGAAAAAGTCCGCCGTCCGCTCGGCCATGCCGCCTCGCGCGAGCTGCTCGATGCCACCGCCAGCGCCAGCGCCCCGCGCCAGCCCGCCGGCGCGTATTGGATCGTGCGCTTCAAGACCGCCTTCGAGGGCGCGACTGCGCACGAGATCATCACCCTCGTCGCCGATGCCGACGGGAAATGGCGTCCGGTGGGATTCCTCATCCGCCCCGCCAGTTGAGCGCCGCGAGACGGCGACGCCGCTGCGCCGCCGTCTCACGCCCGCTAAGTCCGCCTGTTGTCCCGGCTAATAGTCGCCCGCGGCCCGCCTCGTGCATTGCCCCGGCGCGGCGAACCGGGTTTGGCTTCGGTCAACCCATCTGCCCATGGCCAAACCCACGAAACGCATCAGCCTGACCGAGAGCGACCCCGAGCGCAGCCTCGAGTTCGAGTTCATCCGCGCCACCGAAAACGCCGCCCTGAACTGCGTCCATTGGATCGGACGCGGTGACAAGGAAGGAGCCGACGAAGCCGCCTGCGACGCCATCAACGGCACCTTCGACCACATCGACATGCGTGGCGAAGTCGTCATCGGCGAGGGTATCAAGGACGACGCCCCCGGCATCTTCCTCGGCGACAAGCTCGGCACCTGGAAGACCGGCTCGCCGAAGTTCAACATCGCGCTCGATCCGATCGACGGCACCACGAACATCTCGAAGGGCCTCCCCAACTCCATCTCCGTCATGGCCGGCGTGCTCGCCCCCGAGAAGGGCCACGCGATGGTGAACATCCCGACCTTCTACTCCGAGAAACTCGCCTACGGCCCGCAGATCGCGCAGGCGATGGAGAAGAACAAGAGCCTCCGCTTCGACCTCGACACGCCCGTCGAGGAGATCGTCCGCAAGACCGCCAAGATGCGCGGCAAGAGCGTGCGCGAAGTCGTCGTCGTCGTCCTCGACCGTCCGCGCCACGAGCACATCATCAAGAGCGTGCGCAAGGTCGGCGCCGCGCTCCGCCTCATCTCCGACGGCGACGTCACCGCCGCCATCGCCCCGTCGCTCCCCGACAGCGGCGTCGACCTCTACATCGGCATCGGCGGCTCGCCCGAGGGCGTGCTCACCGCCGCCGCGCTCCGCGCCCTCGGCGGCGACCAGCAGCTCCGCATGTGGCTGCGCGACGACGAGGAGAAGGCCCGCATCGCGCACGATCCGGCCGCGAAGGACCTGAAGAAGATCTTCCGTTCCGCGGATCTCGTCACCGGGGACAGCGCCATCTTCTGCGCCACCGGCATCACCTCGAGCTGGCTGCTCCCGGGCGTGAAGGTGGTCGGCCGCCGCGCGACGACGTATTCCATCCTCATGCGCTCGCGCAGCCGCACGATCCGCTACATCCAGGCCGTGCACGATCTCGACCATAAGACGATTTACCTGCGCAGCCGGAACACGGAGACGCTGGTCTGACGTTGACGGGAAAATCCCCAAATTCCCGTTGACGCGGCCTTTCGCGGACTCTTTTACTGACCGCTCATTTTTGTGGCTCGGTAGCTCAGTTGGTAGAGCAGAGGACTGAAAATCCTTGTGTCGTCGGTTCGATTCCGACCTGAGCCACCACTTTAAAACGCCGCCCTCCGGGGCGGCGTTTTTTGTTCACGCACCACAGGTTTAGATTTGTAGGGCTGGGTCTCCCGACCCCGCCGCGAATTCGACCGTCGCGTCGATAATAAGCGGGGTCAGGCGACCCCGCCCTACATCCGACAGCTCCCGGGTGAAACCGTGCGGGCCTCGCTCAAAGGTCCGAAGCCGCCAGCAGAATCTCCACCACGCGCTCCAAGCCGCGTGCGTCCTCGGCGTCGAAGCGGTTGAACTTCGGGCTGTCGAGATCGAGCACGCCGAGCAGGCGGTCGCCGGCGAGCAGCGGCACCACGATCTCGGAGTTCGACGCGCTGTCGCAGGCGATGTGGCCGGGGAAGGCGTGGACGTCCGGCACGACGACCGTGGCGCGCGACGCGGCCGCGGTGCCGCAGACGCCCTTGCCGAGCGCGATGCGCACGCAGGCCACCTTGCCTTGGAACGGACCGAGCACGAGCTGGCCGTCCTTGAGCAGGTAAAATCCGGCCCAGTTCAGGTCGGGCATCGCCTGCATGAGCAGGGCGGAGGTTTGCGCGAGGTTGGCGACCCAATCGCGCTCGCCGTGCAGCACGGCTTCGAGCTGGCGGTGCAGCGCGGCGTAGAAATCCGGCTTGGAGGCGGTGGAGATGGACGCGACGACGTGGGACATGCTGAGGAGGCAGCGAAACGAGCCGTGCGGCGTTGGCAAGGCGGGTGGTTGCCTATGACCGGGGAATAAAGCATTCTGCGCCGGCTCCTACCCCGACATGCCGAGCGAAGCCTTCACGCAATTGGTCGATGCGCACTACGCGCCGCTCTACCGTTTTGCCCTCAGCCTGACGAAGAACGCGTCGGACGCCGGCGATCTCACGCAGCAGACGTTCTTCATCTGGGCGCGGAAGGGCGATCAGTTGCGCGACGCCGCGAAGGCGAAATCCTGGCTGTTCACGACGCTTTACCGTGAGTTCCTCCGGGGACGGCGCCGCGCGGAACACGTGACGGCGCTGGAGGACTTGCCGCCGGGCGAATCCGACCCTGCGGCCCCGGAAATCGATCGCGTCACGGGCATGGATGCGGCTTTGGTAGTCGAAGCGCTGGGGGAGGTGGACGAGGTCTACCGTGTGCCCCTGACACTGTTCTACCTGCAGGACCTTGCCTACAAGGAGATCGCCGAGGCGCTCGAAGTGCCGATCGGCACGGTCATGTCGCGCTTGTCGCGCGGCAAGGCCCAGCTGCGCGCCGCGCTGGCCCGCAAGGAGTCGGGCCGGGCGACCGGCGGCGTTGTTCCCTTCACTCCGCACCCCGCGAGGAAACTCTCATGAAGAACGAGGAGGCCAAATTCATCCTGCACGCCTACCGGCCGAACGGCGCCGATGCGGCCGATCCCGGGCTGGCCGAGGCGTTGGCTCAGGCCCGGCGCGATCCCGCCATCGAGCGTTGGTTTGCGGCCCAACAAGCCTTCGACCGCGCAGTCGGCGCCAAGCTCGGCGAGATTGCCCCGCCGCCCGGCTTGCGCGACGCCATCCTCGCCGGGGCCCGCTTCGCCTCCGGCGATGAGAATCAATCCCTGCCCCTCCGCCCCGCAGCTCCGCGCGGGGTGCGCGCCTGGCCGGCGTGGATCGGCCTCGCGGCGGGCGTGGCGCTGCTGCTGGCCGCCGGCCTCGCCGTCTGGCCAAAGACGGCCGAGGCGACTCCGCTCCTGCTCGATTTCGCGCTAAACGACACGCTCCGCCAAGCCCACCATGGCCAGCACGGCCGCGAGGCCGCGGAGTTCCAAGCCCTGCTCGGTTCCGCCGAAACGCGCTTGGCAGAGGGGATTCCCCTCGATTTCGAGCTGCTGCGACGCCAAGGCTGTCGCGTCATTTCGTTCAATGACAAGCCTTTGCTGGAGGTCTGCTTCCAGCGTGACGGCGTGTGGTTTCATGCCTACATCGCTCGTGCGGTGGATTTTCCGCAAGTGGCGGCCAAGCTCCCGCCGATGTTTCGCGACGAGGGCCGCGCCAGTGCCGTCGCGTGGTCGGACGGAAACCACATCTTTGTCGTCGCCAGCAAGGCCGGGCGCGAGGCCCTGCAGCGTCTCATCTAGCCTCTGCCGGCCTGACCGGGAGTCAGTATTAGCGCGGAAGCAGTTTTGCTTTGCGCAAAATTAGGCAACTCCGGCGCACTCTCGCGTCGCAGAATCCGCGACTTGCAGAGCCGGGTGTAAAGACCGGGACAGCACGGCGCATTGTGTAAAAGCGGGGGTTAAAATCCCACTTGTCAGGGGCGGCGAGGGCCCGAATTTCGACCCTCTCACCCATGAAACAGCTCCTCTCTCTCGCTGCCCTCCTGAGCGCGATCGCCGGTCTCCCGACCGTCGCTCTCGCCGACGCGGAGCGCGCCGACGTCCTGCGGGCCATCAACTGGGTGGAAAACCCGACCAACCACACCCGACGCGGGGCGCACGGTGAACTCGGCCCTTACCAATTCCGCGCCAATACCTGGCGCCTGCACACGCGCAAGTCGTTCAATCTCGCGGTTATCCGTGAACACGCCGACGAGGTCGCGATGCAGCATTACGAGTGGATCAAGCGGGGCCTGCAGCGCGCCGGCGTCGATCCGCATCCCTACAACATCGCCCTCGCGTGGAACAGTGGCTTGGGCTCCGTGTTGAACGGGAAGGTGCCCGCGGTGACCTACAATTACGCCCAACGCGTGACCAACCTCGTCGAGTCCCAGCGCGCCCAGCGCCGGGCGATGGCCGCAGCGCCGGCGGCTCGGTCGGTGGCAACGACGAGCGCAGCCGCTCCGGTCTTTCGCCTCGATGGCGCCGGCGAGCCGGTCCGCTTCACCTTGGGTTCCGAACAGCCGGTCTTCGTGGTCCAAACGGAGCCGCTTTACGAACCCGTGGTCGTGACCGAGAAGACCGCCCCGGCGCGCGCAGTCGCGGTGGCGCCGGCGCCGGTTCCGGCGAGACCGCTTTTCAGTTTGAGTGATGTGGCATCGTCCGGAGTCGCCTTAGTGCTGCCCTGAACGATCTCTACTTCTCTCTTGGCCATAGTAGACGCCGCCCGAGTGGGCGGCGTCTTTATTTGCGGGTGAAAAAATGTAGGGCGGGGTCTCCAGACCCCGCCGCGGACGTGTTGACGGCCACGAAAAAGGCGGGGTCAGGAGACGCCGCCCTACAAATCAAGCGGCCTTCGGCCCAACCCTCCGCTCAATCCAGGAAACTCGATTGCTTCGGCTGCTTGGCGGCGGCGCGCTTGGCTTCCTCTTCCGGCGTGGCGTTGAGGTGGCGCGGCGGACGGGCGACGCGCGAGGCGACGGCGGCTTCGCGGTCGGCGACGACGCGGTCGCACATCTTCTCGACCTGAAGGTGCAGCCAATGCGTCGTCGGGCTGCTCTCGGAATAATCGGCCGGGCCGTAATGGTCGATGCGGCCGGTCTGGCGCAGGCGGTCGTTCTGCTCGAACTCGGCGCGGACGGTCGGGTTGTAGACGGCGTAGGTTTTGCCGCCGCCCTTCTTCACGACGGAGAAACTCGGGACGTCGCTCGGGCCGTCCGCGATGTAGATCATGTTCTGCAGCGGGATGCGGCGATCCTCGGGCGAGACCTTGGCGTTGACGTCGATGGCGGCGTTGCGGTTCGTGCCCTTGTTGATCTCGAAGATGGCGCGCGTCTTCGTCGTGTTGTCGATCATCACGCCGATCTGCGCGATCTCGGCGGCGGCATCCAAGCCGAAGTCAGCCTGCTTGAGGAAACCGGGCTGGAGCGGGCTCTCGATGAATTCGCAGGCCCAGATGCCGTCGACGTGCGGGGCGATGGCGCTGCCACGCACCATCTCGGCGAGGCCGGTGCTGACGATGTAGTGCTCGAGCACGATCTCGTGCTTGGCGTATTCGGGCTTGGCCTTCACCCACTGGCGCGACGAGGCGAAGAACTCGGGCAGGCCGGGGTAGAATTTGATCTCCTTGCCGCACTCGCGGAGGATCTTGTTGTTCAGGCCCGCCATCGGTCCGGCGAGGACGTAGGTCAGCAGGTGGTTGAGGTAGCTGATCTCGGGCGAGATATGGTAGCCGCGGCGGCGGTAGTTCTCGGCCAGGGCGTTGGTCTCCGCCCAGAAAGTCGCCTCATCCACGCCGAAGCGCCGGAAGAGCGGGGCCTGCATGTAGGCGGGAATAAGCGTCTTGTCGAAGTCCCAGATGCAGGCGATGATGTTCTGAGTGAAGAGCGGAGAAGCCATCGCGGAAATGTTTTACTAGCGGCCGAGGCCGCACCTGATTGGCTGTGCACCCAAGCCGCTCGCCGCGGCTGACGCAATTCGCAATTTCCCCTCTGCGCCCGACGCATGGACCGACTGCCGGACATCCTTTCCTTTCAACGCCGCCTCGACGAGCTCGACGCGCAGATGGCGGAGCCGTCGTTCTACGCCAACTCCCGCCGCGCCGCCGAGGTCACACGCGAGCAGCAGCGGCTGCGCGCCCTCGTCGACGACCACGCGGCCTTGCAACGCACTGAGCGAGAACTCGCCGAGCACGCCGCCTTGCTCAAGGACCCACACGCCGACCCCGACCTGCGCGACTTGGCGCAGGCGGAGGCGCCCGAACTGGAAAAACGCCGCGCCGCGCTCCACGAGCAGGTCCTGCGCGCGATGATCCCGCCGGAGCCGTCCGATTCGCGCAACACGGTCATGGAAATCCGCGCCGGCGCCGGCGGCGACGAGGCGAGCCTCTTCGCGGCGGACCTCTACCGGATGTTCGTGAAATACGCCGAAGGCCGCGGCTGGAAGGTGCAGCCGATGAGTTCAAGCGGCTCCGATCGCGGCGGATTCAAGGAAGTCATCTTCCTCATCACCGGCACCGACGTCTACAAGCGCCTCAAATACGAGAGCGGCGTCCATCGCGTGCAGCGCATCCCCGTCACCGAGGCCAACGGCCGCATCCACACGTCGACCGTCACGGTCGCGGTGCTGCCCGAGGCTGAGGAGGTCGACGTGCAGATCGACCCGCAGGACCTCGACATCACCGTGCAGCGCGCCAGCGGCCCCGGCGGGCAGGGCGTCAACACCACCGACTCCGCCGTGCGCATCATCCACCGGCCCACCGGCCTGATCGTCTTCTGCGCCGACGACCGCTCGCAGCTGAAGAACAAGGCCCGTGCGATGGCCGTCCTCCGCTCGCGGCTGCTCAAGCTCAAGGAGGACGAGGAGCGCGCGAAATACGCCGCGCAGCGCAAGAACCAGATCGGCACCGGCGACCGCAGCGAACGCATCCGCACCTACAACTTCCCGCAGAACCGCGTCACCGACCACCGCATCGGCCTCACGCTTTACAGCCTGCCGCAGGTGCTCGAGGGCAACCTCGATCAGCTCATTGAGGCCCTGCAACGCGCCGAGTTCGAGGAGAAGCTCGCCGAGCTCACCGGCGCGCCTTTGCCCGCCGCGCGTCCGCGCAGCGACGACGAGGACTGACCTGACCGCGATGATCACCGTCCTCGAAGTCCTGAAAAAGACGACCGACTTCCTCGCCCGCCACGGCGTCGAGAACCCGCGCCTCAACGCCGAGCTGCTCATGGGGCATTCGCTCGGCCTGAAGCGCATGCAGCTTTATCTGCAATTCGAGCGCCCGCTGGCCGAGCCGGAGCTGGCGAAGTTGCGTCCGCTCGTGAAGCGCCGCAGCGAGCGCGAGCCGCTGCAATACATCGTCGGCACGACGGAGTTCTCCGGCCTTACGCTCAAGGTCGACCGCCGTGCGCTCATCCCGCGGCCCGAGACGGAGCTCCTGGTCGAGATCGCGAAGGAGGCCGGCGCCGTGCCGCCGGCACGCGTGCTCGATCTCGGCACGGGCACCGGTGCCATCGCGCTCGCGCTCGCGCAGGCTTTTCCCGCGGCCACCGTCGTCGCCACCGATCTCAGCGCCGACGCGCTCGCGCTCGCGCAGGAGAACGCCACGGCGCTCGGGCTCGGCGAGCGCGTGCGCTGGCTGCGGTCGGACTGGTTCGCCGCCCTGCCGCCCGACGAGCCGCCCTTCGATCTCATCGTTTCGAACCCGCCTTACCTGACGGAGGCCGAGGTGGGGGAGACCGAGCCGGAAGTGCGCAATTTCGAGCCGCGCGGCGCGCTGACGAGCGGACCGGACGGACTGGAGGCCATCGCCGTGATCGTGCGCGAAGCCAGGTCGCGGCTCGCGCCGGGTGGGCGGCTCTTGCTCGAGACCGGCATCGCGCAGCACGAGCGCATCCTGGAGCTGACGCGCGCGGCGGGCTATGCGGGCGCGGAGTCGCGGCGGGATCTCACCGGCCGCGACCGCTTCGTCTCAGCCACGGCGTAGGCCGGGCAGACCGAAGGCCGGGCGATCGGGGCGCTTCGCCCACTGCTTGTCTTCGGAGAGGCGGGCGGCGTCGGAGACGACGCGCAGCGCTTCGCGCAGGTGGACGTCGAGCCGGCCGGCGGCGGCGTGGGCCGCGGCGTCGGTATCGCCCTCCGCGGCTTCCTCGTCGACGGGTGGCGGCGTTTCCTTCTCGGCCAGGACGGCGTCGAGCTTGATCTCGCGCTTGTTGAAATTGTTCTTCGCCAGGCGCTCGAACTCGGCCTCGAACTTCTTCGCCTGCGCCTCGGTCGCCTCCTTCTGCTGGAGGCGTTTCTCGAGCATGAGGGAGATCGCCTTCTGCTCGGTGCGCTCGCGGAACCAGTCGATGTTGCGGCGGAGCACCTCGAATTCCTCGAGGCTGTGCTGGCGCTGCTGGCTCGCGGCGAGGAGCGGCGCGACAAACGCCTGGTTCAGCGGCTGGCCGTTGAAGGGCGTCGAGCGGATCTCGTCCCAGATGAGGGCGTTCGGCTCACGGGCCTCGCCGACCTCGAGGAGGTCGTCGACGGAGGGGAGCGTGATGTCGGGCACGACGCCGCGCTTCTGCGTCGAGGCGCCGTTGGGCAGGTAGTATTTCTGGATCGTGAGCTTGGCCGCGCCCGTCTTGCCGTAGTCACGGGAGAGGGGCGGGACGTAGTTCTTCATCTCGAAGATCTGCTGCACGGTGCCCTTGCCGTAGGTGGAGCTGTCGCCGATGACGACGGCGCGGCCGTAGTTCTGCAGCGCGCCGGCGAAGATCTCGGAGGCCGAGGCGCTGAAGCGCGAGGTGAGCACGGCGAGGGGGCCGTCGTAGAGGATGGCGTTGCTGGTGTCGCGGCCGAGGGAGACGCGGCCGAGCGAGTCGCGCACCTGCACGACGGGGCCCTGGTCGATGAACAGGCCGGTGAGGTTGATCGCCTCGGAGAGCAGGCCGCCGCCGTTGCGGCGCAGGTCGATGACGAGGGCGTCGATGTTCTGCTGCTTCAGCTTGCCGATGAGCTCGGCGACGTCGTTGCTGGCGGAGGCGCGCTTGGTGTCGTCGGGATCGCCCGGCTCGCCGTAGAAGGAGTTGAGGGTGATGACGCCGATCTGGCTGAGGTGTCCCGCGGCGTCCGGGACTTCGTAGACGTTGGCGGTGGCGCGGGCCTGGTTGATCTTGATGACGTCGCGGGTGATGACGACCTTTTCGGTCTTGGCGACGTCGGTGGCCTTGGCGGGCTGGAGGGTGAGGGTGACCTTCGTGCCCTGCTCGCCGCGGACCATCTGGACGATCTGGCGGAGGCGCATGCCGACGACGTCGACCGGTTCCTTGCCGTCCTGTTGCACGGCGATGATCTTGTCGTTGACCTTGATCTTGCCGCTGAGGTCGGCGGGACCGCCGGGGACGATGCTGACGACGCTGCAGTAGCCTTCGTCGTTGACGCTGAGCACGGCGCCGATGCCGACGAGCGAGAGGTTGATGTCGACGTTGAAGTCCTCGAGGGTCGGCGCGGAGAAGTAGGCGGAGTGCGGGTCGTAGAGGCGGGTGAGGGCGGTCAGAAAACGCTCCTGGATCTCGTGGGCTTGGACCTCGGTGGTGTTCTTGAGGAAGCGCTCGAAGCGGCGTGTCATCGTGACCTTGGCCTCCTCGGGGGTCTTCTTGTTCAGGACCTCGTTGAGGTATTCGGCCTTGAGGCGGCGGCGCCAGATGTCGTCGGCCTCGGTTTGGTCGGCGGGCCAGGGGCCCTTGGTGCGGTCGACGGTGTAGGTCTCGTCGACGGTGAGGTCGAAGTCCTTGGCGAGCTGGTCGCGCACCCAGGTGATGCGGGATTGCACGCGCTGCTCGAAGAGCCCGTAGATGCGGAAGGCGGCGTCGATGTTGCCGCGGAGGGCGAGGTCGTTCTCAACCTGGGCGCCGTAGAGGCGGCGGAGCGAGGTCTCGTCTCCGGCGGTGAAGTAGAGCCGCTGCGGATCGAGGAGCGCCATGTAATCGGTGATCAGCTTCGGGTAATCTTGGGAGCGGACGGCGCTGCGGTTGAAATGCACGTAGTCGAGCATCTGCTTCAGCGTCCGGACCTCATTTTGCATGAGGGGGTTGGTGGTGTAATCGCGGTCGAACGCGAAGGCACCGGGAAGCAGGACGGCCAGCAGCGCGAGGCGCAGGAGGGAACGGAGGCGCATGGAGGGGGGATTAGTCGCGCAAGGGCGCGGTTTGGTTCCTAATTCGATGAGACACGCCTAAGTCACGTTGAACCATGCTCGGGTTGCAGGGAAAGGACTCGGCCATCGGGGAAATATCGGCGTGCGGGTGGGGGAGTTGAGGTCAACGACGGCTCAGGAGGTCCTTGGCTTCGTCGAGGAGGCGTTTTTCCTCCTCAGTAAGAGCGCCGAAGCCGTGCGCATTTATCTTATCGAGGATGCGATCGACCTCGGCCCGGAGGTTGGGCCGGGTCGGCGGGGTGCTGAGGTTGACCTTGTAAGTGGGGGCGGATGCGTCGTTTTCCCGCCGGCGGCGCAGCCAGGCCGGGAGTTCGATCGCCGGCAGGCCCGGTGCGCGGTCGTAGCCGCGGTTCGCAAAGACGAAGCGGTAATAGAGCCAGCCGGCGAGCATGCCGCCGAGGTGGGCGGAGTGCGCGATGCCCGTGTCGAAGGCTCCGCCCGGCAGCTCCGAGAAGAGAAAGCCCAGCCCGTCAAACACCAGCAGGCCCCACGCGAGGTATTTGGGCTTCAGCGTCACCGGCAGGACGAAGAACAGCAGGAACGTGATCTCCCGCTCCGGATAGACGCAGGCAAAAAAGATGAAGATCGCCGCCACGCACGCCGAGGCGCCCACCAGGGCCGTGCCGCCGGCGAACAGATGCACCGCCAGCCAGGCCAGGCCGCCCAGCAGCGCCGCCCCGAGGAAAAATTGCACGAAGCGCCGCGCACCGAGCAACGGCTCCACCTCGCGCCCGAGCAGAAACACGCCCAGGCAGTTCAGCGCCAGATGCAGCAGGCCGCCGTGCAGCAGCACGTAGGAAAAAACCGTCCACAGGCGCCACTCCCCGATGCCATACGGCGTCAGCGCCAGCATCGCCGTGAACGCCCGGATCCCGAACCACCGCTCCAAGGCGAACTGCAGCACCGACCCGGCCAGCATGGCCGCAATGATCCAAATGACCGCCGACGTCGCCGGACGCGGGTAATCGGAGCGCATGTAGGTGCGGTCGGACAGCATTGCGGCAACTTATGTCGCGTCGCTCCAAATACAAGCCCCGCCTCGGCTCCGCCCCGCGCGCCTGACGCGCGCCACGCGCCGCGTCGGCCGCCCGTCGCTTGACACCCCGGCGGCACCGCGTTGAATCGCGTCAATGGCCAACAAAGCTGAGAAGTGGAAGGAAAACGCGCCGGGTAAGTTCTACGTCGATCAGCAGTGCATCGACTGCGACCTTTGCCGGGAAACTGCACCGAATTTCTTCACCCGGCACGACGAGGGCGGTTACTCCTTCGTCCACAAGCAGCCGGGCACCGACGAGGAGATCGCCCAGTGCATGGAGGCCCTCGAGGGCTGCCCGGTCGAGGCCATCGGCAACGACGGCGAAGAGTAATCCCGCCTCCCTGTTTCCACGAAGCCGTCGGCGGATTCCGCCGCGGTTTCTTTTTTCCCCTTGGTTAAGTAGAAAATAATTGTGGTTAACTCAGCCTTTCTCCGCTCCTCCCGCTGCCTCGCGGCAGTCGCGACCCTTGCCGCGGCGGTCTCCGTCGGCGCGCAGACCGCGGCGTTGCCGGACTTCGCCGTCGTTTCCACCCGCGTCGCCAACCAGACCGCCGCCGGCACGATCGACATGCCGATCTCCGCCTTGCGCTACGAGCCGCGCGTCGACGTCCAGGCCCGGAACCTGGCCGAGGCGCAGGCAGACGTGACGCTGCGCGGCGGCGTCTTCGAAAGCACCGGCTTTAAGCTTGGCGCCGCGACGCTCGGCGATCCGCAGACCGGTCACTACTTCGCGGAGATTCCCGTGCCGCCCGCCATGCTCGCCGCGCCCGTCGTCCTGACCGGCGCGCGCAACGCACTCGCGTCCGCCAACGCCGGCGCCGGCACGATCGCCTACGCGTGGCGCGAGATCCGCCCGCAAGGCCAGCTCGGCCTCGCCGTCGGCGGCGACGGCTACAACCGCCAGTCCCTCTATCAGGGCGCTGCGCGTCCGCTCGCGCGCGAGGGCGGGGTGCTCGCGGCGGACGTGGAGTTCGCGCGCTCCGAGTCCGACGGCGCGGTGCCGAACGGCGAACACGATTTTCGTCGCGCCGCGGCCCGGCTCCAGTGGCGCACGCCGTCGGGACAGACCGACGCCTTTGTTGGCTACCAAACCAAGTTCTTCGGCTGGCCGAATCTCTACACGCCCTTCGGCTTCAACGAGAGCGAGGACCTCGAGACGCTGCTCGCCCTCGTCAACCACGCGTGGCGCGACGCCGACGGCAACGAGTTCGAGGCCGCGCTCTTCTACCGGCGCAACCGCGACGACTACGAATTCAACCGTGCGATCCCCGGCGCCTCGAATCCCTTCGAGCACACGACCTGGATGCGCGGCGCGGCGTTGTCCGGCCGCCGCACGACCGCGGCGCTCGCGTGGAATTATTCCGCGCAGGTCCTGCGCGACGAGATTCGATCGACCGCGCTGACCTTCGGCCGCTTTTCCACCCGCACCACGGGCAAAGTCGCGCTCGCCCCCGAGTGGACGCGGGTCACCGCGACGGGCGCGCTCACCGCCTTGGGCGGCGTCACCTACGATCACTCGAACCGGGACGGCGCGGCCTGGTCGCCGGTGGCGTCGCTCACCTGGCGCGCCGCGACGGGGAGCGAATTTTATGCGGAGTATTCCTCGGCCACGCAGTTGCCGACTTACACCGCGCTGAACTCCAGCGCCGCGGCCGGCCTCTTCCGCGGCAATCCGAACCTCGGCCGCTCGGCCGCGCGCAACGCGGAGATCGGCTACCGCGGCACCGTGCAGGGGTGGGCGGTGGAGGCGGCGCTGTTTCATCGCGCGGAGTCGGACCTGGTCGACTGGACTTTCCGGCGCGGCGTCATCGCCCGCACGGCCAATCCGGTCGATATCGCGACGACGGGCGTCGAACTGGTCGCGACGCGCCGCACCGCGCGCTACGAGCTGGTCGTCGGCTACACGTGGCTCGACAAGCGCAGCGATTACGGCACGGCCGCGGTCGACGCCAGTTTCTACGCGCTGAATTATGCGCAGCATCGGCTGACTCTCGCCGCGACCGTGCGTCTGGGCGGCGGCTTCGAGCTGCGGGCCGACAACGAATTCCGGGTGCAGGCGGAGAATTTCCTCCGCACCGTCGGCGGCGACGAGGCCTGGCTCGGGTCGGTCGGTTTGTATTTCACGCCTCCCGCCGCGCGCGCCTGGGAGTTCTCGCTGCTGGTCGACAACGTGGGCGAGTCGGATTTTCAGGAGGTGCCGGCCGTGCCCGCCGCGGGCCGCCAGTGGGCGCTCGGGGCGGGTTATCGCTGGTAGACGGAAGGAATTACAAGCGGCCGGGACCTTTTCCAGTCCGGCCGTTTTCTCTGGAAATTCCCGGCGCGCCGGCAATCTTCCCCCGCATCTCATCACCACCATGCTCATCTGGATAATCCTCATCATCGTTCCCATGCTGTTCGGCCTCTACGCGCAGATGCGCGTCATGAGCGCCTACAACAAGAATGTGCGGATTGCCTCGCGCGGGCACATCAGCGGCCGTGAAGCCGCGGCTGCCGTGATGGAAAGCGCCGGCGTCCACGACGTGCAGATCGTCCGCGTCGCGGGCCAGCTCACGGACCACTACGATCCGATGAACAAGCGCCTCGCCCTCTCGGAGCACAACTACGACGGCACCAGCCTCGCCGCACTGGGCGTCGCCGCGCACGAGGCCGGTCACGCCATCCAGCACAAGGTCGGTTACAGCATGATGAAGTTCCGCCAGGTGCTCGTGCCGGCCACGCAAATCTCGGCCGGCGCCTCGCAGTTCCTCATCATCGCCGGCATCCTGCTCGGTGCGAAGGGCCTCGGCGGCATCTTCCTCACCATCGGCGCCGTCGCGCTCGCCGTCATCTGCCTGTTCCAGCTGGTGACGCTGCCGGTCGAGTTCGACGCCAGCCGCCGCGCGAAGGCGCAGCTCGTCAATCTCGGCATCGTCGGCCGCGACGAGATGAAGGGGGTGCACGAGACGCTCGACGCCGCGGCGCTCACCTACGTGGCCGCGTTCGTCGCCTCGCTCGGCAGCTTGCTGCACATCCTGATGCTGCTGGCCGGCCGCCGCGACGAGTAAGCGGTCGCCTCGTGACCTGCTTTTCCGACGCCAGCTCTCCGAGCTGGCGTTTTGCTTTTGGCGCGCGGGCGCAAGGCGAGCGGCGGGCGGTCCCGGCTCGGAGCTGAGGCTGAGGTCCGCCGGCGCCGCGGTTGCGACGGACAGTTTTCTTTCCGCCGCGGAAAGAAAATTGGCGGAAGGGGAGGGATTCGAACCCCCGGAGCCTTGCGGCTCAGCGGTTTTCAAGACCGCCGCAATAGACCACTCTGCCACCCTTCCGTGCCGACGGGAATCGGCTGGCAGCGTTGGCGGAATTTTTCCAGTGTCGAGCCCGCAAACTCGCTGCCCCGGGCCAGGCGGCGGAACTTTCCCGCCATGGCTCGTGAGTCATTATCCGTCGCCGAAATGCAGGGCCTCTACGGCCCGTTCACGCTCGCGGAGCGCGTCGTGCAGAAGATCTGGCTGCAGCAGGATTTCGTCTCGGCCGCGGCGCGGCTGACCGACGGGCGCACGCTGGCGGTCGAGCATCCCGGGCGCTGGAATCTGCTCGGCGGGCCGGACTTCCGGCGGGCGCGTTTGCGCGTTGGCGACGAGGCGGTCGAGGGCGATGTGGAGGTGCATTTCCACGCGGTCGACTGGCGGGCGCACGGTCATGCGGCGAATCCCGCCTACCGCGACGTCGTGCTGCACGTGCTGCTGTTCCCGCCCGGGCCGGGCGAGTCGCCGGCGCGCCTGGCGGACGGGCGTGCGATCCCGGCGCTCGTGTTGCTGCCGTTGTTGCATCGCGACCTGGAGGAATACGCGGCGGATGACGCCCTCGAGGTGCTGACGGCGCAGGACGAGGCGCGGCGGGTCGCGGAGCTGCTGAACCGCCCGCGTGCGGACGTGCGGCAGGTGTTGCGCGCAGGGGCGCGCCGGCGCTGGCGGAGCAAGGTGCATCACGCCGGCCAGCGCCTCGCGCGGCTCGGCTGGGAGCAGGCGGCGCACCACGCGGCGCTCGAGGTGCTCGGCTACCGGCACAATCGCGTGCCGATGCTGGCGGCGGCGGAGCGCTGGCCGTTGGCGGAGTGGGGCCGGGGCGGCGTGGCGGACGAGGTTTTCGCGGCGTTCCGGGACCGGTGGCAACGGCATGGCGTGCGCCCGGCGAACCAGCCGCAGCTTCGCCTGGCCCAATACGCCGCGTGGTGCGCGCGGGCGCCGGATTGGCCGGCGCGCTTGCTGGCGTGGACCGAGCAGACGGCGGGCGCCAATCTCCCGGACGAGACCGCGACCGGGCCGGCGCGCCGTCAGGCGGGCATGGCGGCGGCGCGCGATGCGCTGTGGGAAACGGTGACCGGTCGCGCGGTGAGCGCGGCCAGATTTCAAACGCTGGTGACGGACGGGTTGCTGCCGTTGTTGGCGGTGCGCACCGGGCGCGACTTGGGCGGCTGGTGGTTTCACTGGTATGCGGGGGATTTGCCGGCGCAGGTGCGCCGCGCGCTGGGGGCGCTCGGCGTCGTCGGCGGGGCCGACTGCCCGTGGTGCAACGGCTGGGCGCAGGGTCTGCTGGCGTGGTTGATTGATCGCGACGGGCGTGCGTAACTCGCTGAGTACGCGCGTCGGACAGCGTCGGGGCGGCGTGCTTGACAAGCCTCGGGAGCGCACCCTACCTTTTCCGGCTCAATCAGTTCACTTTCCACAAGTGGGCGGGCCTTCGGGTCCCGCCTTTTTTTTCCCACCACACGTCCCATCACATGAGCAGCGAAATCCTGTCCGTCCTCGAATACATGGAAAAGGAGAAAGGCATTCCCCGTGCCGATATGATCTCCGCCATCGTCAACGCCATCAAGACGGCGGCGTTGAAGGGCGTGAATTCCGGGCAGGACCTGAAGATCGAGATCAACCCCAAGAACGGCCAGCTCAAGGCTTGGGCCGTGATGAAGGTCGTGGATTCCGTGGCGGACCCAAAGACGCAGATCCACGTCGAGAAGGCCCAGGTCTTCAAGCACGGCGCCGTGATCGGCGACGCCATCGAAAAGGAGATCGACCCTTCCTACCTCGGCCGCATTGCCGCGCAGACGGCCCGTCAGGCGATCATGCAGAAGCTCCGCCAGTTCGAGAAGGAGCGCATCTACGACGACTTCAAGGACTCCGTGGGTGACATCGTCAGCGGCACCGTCCGCCGCCGCGAACGCAACGACCTCTTCATCGACCTCGGCAAGGCCGAGGCCGTCATGCCGGGCAAGGAACAGGTCCCCGGCGAGGAATATTCGCCTGGCGAACGCATCCGCTGCCTGCTGCTCGAGATCGAGAACTCCAGCCGCGGCCCCGAGGTCATCCTCAGCCGCGCCAGCCCGAAGTTTGTCCGCCGCCTCTTCGAACTCGAGGTCACCGAGATCGCCGACGGCACCGTCAAGATCGAGGCCTTCGCCCGCGAGCCCGGTTACCGCACCAAGATCGCCGTCACCAGCGCCGATCCGAAGGTCGACCCCGTCGGCGCCTGCGTCGGTGCCCGCGGTGCGCGCGTGAAGAGCATCGTGCGCGAACTCGGCGGCGAGAAGATCGACATCATTCCCTATCACGCCGACCCGAAGGAAATGCTCATCGAGGCCCTCAAGCCGGCCGTGCCGCGCGAAATCGTCCTCGACGAGAAAACCAAGCGCATGCTCGTGAGGGTCGCCAACGAGGACCTCGCCGTCGCCATCGGCCGCAAGGGCCAGAACGCCCGCCTCACCTCGCGCCTCGTCGGCTGGCGCCTCGACATCGAGGAGTGGAAGGCCACCGCGGCCGACCCGCGCGCCGACGCCATCAACGCCCTCGTCGGCACCTTCGGTTTCGAGACGACCATCGCCGAGCGCCTCGTCGCCAACGGCATCAATTCCCCCGCCGCCTTCGAAGGCGTCGAGGCCAACGACCTCGTCGAGATGGGCTTCTCCGCCGACGAAGCCGCCGGCGTCATCGCCAAGGTCGCCGGCCCGCAGGCCTGAATCCTTCCCTCCACCACGCCCACCACGCAGATTTTTTCCTGACACACTGAAGACTTAATGAGCGCCCGCATTCACGAGATCGCCAAGCAATACAAGGTTGAGCCCAAGGAAATGCTTTCCTGGCTCAAGGAGCAGGGCTTTGTCTCGGCGGACACCAAGTCGGTCTCCAGCACCGTCAGCAAGATCTACTACGACGAGATCGAGAAACATTGGGGCGCAAAGGGCGACTCCGCTCCCGCCGCCGAGGCCGCGCCCGCTGCGCCGGCCGAGCCGGTCGACGAGACGCCCAAGGTGAAATTGCCCGCCGGCGTGTTTGTGAAATCCGCCGACGACGTCGCGCGCGAGCGCGAGGAAGCCGCCAAGGCCGCCGCTGCCGCCCGCGCCGCTGCGGCCGCCGCCGCTGCTCCCGTGGCGCCGCCGCCGGCTCCGGCCCCCGCACCCGCACCCGCCGCACCGGTTCCGGTTGCCAAGGCTCCGCTGCCCGTCGCGCCGGTCGTGAAGGCCGCGCCCCAGCCTCCGGCCCCGCCGCGCTTCAGCGCGCCGCCGCCGGTCCGCCCGCCCGTTTCGACTCCGCCGCCCGCCGCCGTCGCCAAGGCCGCCCCGGCCGCGCCCGCTCCGGCCCCGGCTCCCGCCAAGGCCCCCGTCGCGCCCCCGCCGCCCCCGGCCGCTCCCGCCGCCCGGCCCGCTCCCGTTCCGCCCGCCGCGCCGGCTTTCAAGGCTCCGCCCGCTACGCCGGCGGCACCGGCGACCGTTTCCTCCGTCACCGTCACCGAGGAAGGTGGCGTGAAGATCATTCACCTGAAGCCGCCGATCATCGTGCGCGACTTCGCCGTGGCGCTCGGCCTCAAGCCTTTCAAGCTGATCTCCGAGCTCATGGAGATGAGCATCTTCGCGTCGATGAACCAGTCCATCGACGAGGCCGTGGCCAACAAGCTCGCCGAGAAGCACGGCTTCCTCCTCGACATCAAGCACCGCGGCGAACAGCAACCCGCCGCAGCCGCGAAAAAGGTCGAGGACAAGAAATCGAAGGAGGAAAAGGAGCGCGAGGAGGACCTCAAGAATCTCGCCCCGCGTCCGCCCGTCGTCTGCATCCTCGGCCACGTCGACCACGGCAAGACCTCGCTCCTCGACGCCATCCGCAAGGCCAATGTCGCCGCCGGCGAAGCCGGCGGCATCACGCAGCACATCGGCGCCTACCAGATCGAGCACAACGGCAAGAAGATCACCTTCCTCGACACCCCCGGCCACGCCGCCTTCTCCAAGATGCGCGCCCGCGGCGCTGATGTCACCGACATCGCCGTCCTCGTCATCGCCGCCGACGACGGCTTCATGCCGCAGACCGACGAGGCGCTGAAGCACGCCCAGAACGCCAAGGTCTCGATCATGGTCGCGGTGAACAAAATGGACGTGAAGGGCGCCAACCTCGACCGCGTCAAGGGCCAGATGCAGGAGCGCGGCATCGCCCCCGAAGACTGGGGCGGTGACACGATCACGGTCCCCGTCGCCGCGATCAAGGGCCAGGGCATCTCCGAGCTGCTCGATTACATTCTCCTCAACGCCGAGGTCCTCGACTTGAAGGCCAACCCGAAGGCGGAGGCCAGCGGCATCGTCATCGAGTCGCAGGTCGACGTCGGCCGCGGCCCGCTCGCCACCGTCATCGTCCAGCGCGGCACGCTCCGCGTTGGCGACGCCATCGTGTGCGGCCCGCATTGGTGCAAGGTCCGAGCGATGTTCGACGACCAGGGAGTCAACCTCAAGGAAGCGCCGCCGGCCATGCCCGTGCGCGTCATCGGCTGGTCCGGCACCCCGGACTCCGGCATGAAGTTCACCGCGGTGAAAAACGCCCGCGAGGCCGAGAAACTCGCCGAGGAAGAGGAGCATCGCGTGAAGAAGGAGGCCGTCACGGCCGCCGCCGTCCCGAAGGACACCTCGCTCGACGCCCTCTTTGCCAACATCGCCGCCACGCAGGAGAAGGTCCTCCGCGTCGTCCTCAAGTCTGACGTCTTCGGCTCCGTCGAGGCCGTCCGCAACGTCCTCGAGGGCATCAAGAGCAACAAGGTGAAGCTCGACATCGTCTCCGCCGACGTCGGCATCGTCTCGAAGAACGACGTCCTCATGGCCAGCGCCGCGAAGGCCGTCATCATCGGTTTCAACACCAAGCAGGAGAACGGCGTCACCCCGCTCGCCAAGCACCACGGCGTGACGATCGAGCACTTCAGCATCATCTACGAACTCGGCGACCGCGTGAAGGAGATGATGGCCGACCTGCTCGAGCCCGATCTCAAGGAAAACAAGCTCGGCGTCGCCGAGGTCCGCCAGGTGTTCCCCATCTCGCACGGCTTCGTCGCCGGCTGCCTCGTCACCGAAGGCAAGATCAACCGCAACATCTCCGCCCGCGTCCGCCGCGGCAAGGAGGTCATGTTCGAAGGCAAGGTCGGCACGCTCCGTCGCTTCAAGGACGACGCCAACGAGGTCCGCGCCGGCCTCGAGTGCGGCATCCGCCTCGACGACTTCGACGGTTACCAGCCGGGCGACAAGATCGAGTGCTACGAAATCCAGAAGGTCAGAGCTTCGCTCTAAATTTTTGATTCTCGATTTTTGATTTTCGATTGGGACACCGCAGGAAATCGAAAATCCGAAATCCAAAATCGAAAATCCGATGTCCAACCGCCTCCTCCGCGTCAACGAGCTGCTCCAGCGCGAAATCAGCGCCTACCTGCGCAAGCGCTACACCAGCGAGGCGACTCGCCTGACCATCACCGGCGCCGATATCACCGGCGACCTGCGCGAGGCGAAGATCTTCTTCAACGTCGTCGGCTCCGACCCCGACGAGATCGAGCGCACGGGACGCTGGCTCCGCGGCAAGACCGCCGAGATCCGCGCCATCGTCGCCAAGAATGTCGTGATGCGCCACGTGCCGACCCTGACCTTTCACCACGATGCCTCCGGCGAGCGCGCCGTCCGCATCGAGACGCTGCTCGACGAGATGGACCGGCAGGACAAGGCCAAGGGATGAGCTACTATCCGGAATACGCCGAGCGTTTCGATCTCCTGCTCCGGGAGATCGGCGGCCGCCGCGTCGCCGTCATCGGCCACCAGCGGCCCGACGGCGATTGCATCGGCTCGCAGGTCGCGTTCGTGCGCGCCCTCCGCGCGCGCGGCATCGATGCCATCGGCATCAACCCCGACCACGTCCCGCGCCGCGTCAAGTTCCTCCTCGGTGACACGCCGTTCTTCCAGCGCGACCAGGTCCCGCACGACGGCCGGCTGGCGATCTTCACCGACTGTGCCGACCAGGGCCGCGCCGGCGACCGCATGCGCGAGCTCTACCCGCACGCCTTCGCCTGCTTCGACCACCACCTGTCGAATGGCGGCTTTGCGATGCACAACTTTGTCGACACGGGCAGCGCCGCCACCGCCGAGCTCCTCGCCGGGCTGTTCCTCGACGCCGGCATCGCCATCGACGGCGTGTCCGCGCAGGCGCTCTACACCGGCATCATGACCGACACCGGCCAGTTCCGGTTCGCATCGACCTCACAGCGCGTCTTCACGCTCGCCGGCGAACTGCTCGCGCGCGGTGCCGACCCCGCGCGCGCGGGCCAGGAACTCTACGAGCGCGAGTCGCTCGGGAAGCTCCGCCTGCTGCAGCATTTCATCGGCTCGCTCCGCCTCGAGTGCGGCGGCCGCGTCTGCATCGGCGTCCTCCCGCACGGCATCTTCGAGCAGGTCGGCGCCACGGTCGAGGACACCGAGGGCCTCGTCGACTACGCCCGTTCGCTGGACGGTGTCGCCATCGGCGCGCTGATCGAGGAACGCCCCGGCGTCATCAAGGCCAGCCTGCGCGCCCAGCACGCGGTCTACCGCGTCGACTCCATCGCCGCGCAGTTCGGCGGCGGCGGCCACGCCAGCGCCGCGGGTCTCAACTGCCACGACTCGCTCGCCGCCTTCTATCCGAAGCTCGTCGCCGCCTTCGCGCAGCGCCTGCAGGAGGTCGACGCGACCCGTTCCCCATGAGTCTCCGTCCCCCCAAGGAAGTCGAGGGCGTGCTCCTCGTCGACAAGCCCACCGGCATGACTTCGCACGACGTCGTCTACCGGCTGCGCCGCAAGTTCCAGATCCAGCGCATCGGCCACGCCGGCACGCTCGACCCGATGGCCACCGGCGTGCTCGTCATGCTCGTCGGGAAGGCGACCAAGATTTCCCAATACCTCATCAGCCAGGACAAGGTCTACGAGGGCGAACTCACGCTCGGCATCACCACCAATTCGCAGGACGCCGAGGGCGAGGTCATGGAGACGCGCCCGGTGCCGCCGCTGACGGAGGCGGACGTGCGCGCGGCGATGAAGGGTTTCCTCGGCGACCAATACCAGCAGCCCCCGATGTTCTCCGCCGTGAAGATCGGCGGCGTCCCGCTCTACAAGCTCGCGCGCCAAGGCGAGGAAGTGGAGCGCGAGCCCCGCTTCATCCGCGTCACCGAATTCGAGCTGCTCTCCTTCGCCCTGCCGAAGCTGACGTTCCGTCTCGCCTGCACGAAGGGCACCTACGTCCGCACCATTGCGCACGATCTCGGCCAGAAGCTCGGCTGCGGCGGTCATCTCTCCGCGCTGCGCCGCACGGCCAGCGGCCGGTTCACGATCGCGCAGTGCGTGCCGCTGGGGGAGATCGAGGCGATGCCGCTTGCTGACTTGGAGAAGCGCCTCATTCCGCTCCTCGAGGCGGCGCCCCGCGTGGCCCTGCAGTGAACCTTCCCCGCCAGTTCGACGCGCTCGAGCGGGTCGACCTGCCCGCGGCGCCGGTGCATCTCGCCATCGGGATGTTCGACGGCGTGCACCGCGGCCACCAGACCGTCATCGGCGCGGCGGTCAAGGCGGCCCGCGCGCGCGGCGGATTGGCCGGCGTGCTGACCTTCTGGCCGCATCCGGCGGCCGTGCTGCGGCCGGAGCAGCCGCTGCTGCTGATCCAGACGCGCGAGGCGAAGCGCGCCGCGCTCGCGCGGCTCGGGCTTGATTTCGTCGTCGAGCAGCCGTTCACGCGTGAATTTGCGGCGACGGGCGCGGGCGACTTCGTGGCGCGCCTGCGGCGCGTGTTCCCCGGGCTCGAGGCCGTGAGCGTCGGCGAAAATTTCCGGTTCGGTCGCGCGCGCGAGGGCGACGTCGGCACGCTCGCCGCCGCCGCGCGCGCCAGCGGTTTCGAGGTGCGCATTGCCCCGCGACTCGAGGGCGATGGGGAACCGGTCTGCAGTTCGCGCGTGCGCGCCCTGCTCGCGGCGGGCGAGATCGCGGCGGCCAACCGTCTTCTCGGTTACACGCACAACACGACCGGCGTCGTGGGGCAGGGGAGGCAGCTCGGGCGCACGCTTGGTTTCCCGACGCTCAACCTCGCGTGGGATGCGGCGCTGCGGCCGCCTTTCGGCGTCTACGTTGTGCGCGTCGGCGATGAAGCGGCGTCGGCCCGCCCCGCCGTGGCCAACTTCGGTCTGCGCCCGACCGTCAACGCCACGGATCCACGTCCCTTGCTTGAGGTGCATCTCCTCGATGACGCGCCCGCGCCGGGCTACGGCGACACCGTGCGCGTCTGGTGGCTGGAGCGACTGCGGGCCGAGTTGAAATTTCCCAGCATCGATGCCCTGCGCGCGCAGGTCGCGCAGGACCGCGAGGCGGCGCGCGAGGCACTCGGGAAACTTTCTGCGCAGGAAATTCCAAACAGCGCTTGACTAGCCTCACTCGGATTCTACTTTCACCGCTCTTTCCCTTTTTGGGGTGGTAGCTCAGCTGGTTAGAGCGTCTGCCTGTCACGCAGAAGGCCGCGGGTTCGAGTCCCGTCCATCCCGCCAGTTTACAAATTGGCCGACCAATTCAGGTCGGCCTTTTCTTTTATCGCTCAGGCAGTTGCAAAAATAGAAGGCTCTGGCGCTTTTGCTGGCCGGTGCAGTGTTCTTGCCGGGCGGAACCGATAGTGCGCCGTGCCGCACCTCCGTGAACCGGCAGGCGCGTTTGTGGATCTTTGGCCGGCCGAAAACTCAGCTGAACAGCTCCAACACCGGCGCGGGGAAAAGACCCAGCAGCACGATGAGCAGGGCGGAAACGAGCAAGGCGAGGAATGCCGGCAGCGGCGTCGCGATCGGCGTCGCGCCTTCGGCGGGTTTCGCGACCAAGGCCTGCTTCAGGATGAGCAGATAGTAGTAGAGAGCCACGGCGCTGAGGGCGATGGCCGCGAAGGTCAGCCAGCCGGCCGGGCCGTTGAGCGAGCCGGCCTTCAGCACGGAGGCGAAGACGGCGAACTTGCCGAAGAAACCGGCGAGCGGCGGGATGCCCGCGAGCGAGAGCACGAAGATGGCGAGCACGCCCGCGAGGAACGGCGAGCGTCGGAATAGGCCCGCGAGGTCGCCGAGGTCCTGGCAGCGTCCGGCGCGGTCGACGATCGCCACGACGCCGAAGGCGCCGACCGTGGCGAGGCCGTAGGTGGCGGCGTAATAGAAGACCGGCCCCGGACCGGCGCGGCCGGCGGCGAGCACGCCGAGGAGCAACGCGCCCGCGTGCGCGATGGCGGAGTAGGCGAGCAGGCGGCGGACATTTGATTGCGCGAGCGCGCCGATGTTGCCGAGCAGCATCGAGGCGAGCGCGAGCACGGCGACGAGCGGCAGCCAACCGACGACGATCGGCCATTCCATCACGCGGCCGGCGGAGAAGCCGAGTCCCGGCCAGAGCAGGCGCGTGAAGACGACGAGGCCGGCGAGCTTAGAGGCCGAGGCGATCAAGGCCGAGGCCGACACCGGCGCTCCCTGATACACGTCGGGCGCCCAGAGGTGGAACGGTGCCGCGGCGGCCTTGAAGCCGAAGGCGGTGATGATCATCGCCAGCGCGATCACGAGCAGCGGCGACATCCCGAGCAGCGAGATCTGCATCGCGATGTGCGGCAGGTCGATCGCGCCGGTCATGCCGTAGAGCAGGCTGAAACCGAAGAGCAGGAACGCCGCCGACATGCCGCCGAAGAGGAAGTATTTCAGGCCCGCCTCGGCCGACTCGGGCTTCGACTTGTCGAAGCCGGCGAGGATGTAGAGCGAGAGGCTGGCCAGTTCGATGGCGAGGAAGATGACCAACAACTGCTGCGCCGCCGCCATCAGGGTGAAGCCGGACGTGGCGAGCAGGACGATGGCGACGTATTCCGTCGGATGACGCAGCCTCGCCACCCCCGGCAGCATGGCGAGCGTGAGCCCGGCCAGCACGATGACGCCCAGACGGGTCGCGAGCGTGAGGTTGTCGAGGATCAGCACGCCGCCGAAGGCCGAGCCGCCGACGCCGGCGGCCAGCGTGCCGTAGGCGGCGGCCAGCAACGCGGCCAGGCCGAGGCCGGTGGCGACGCGCAGGCGTTGCGCGCCGGTCCGCGCGCGGCCCGTGGCGAGGTCGAAGCCCAGCACGACCAGCGCGCCGAGCACGAGGGCGGTTTCGGGCAGCAGGGCCCGGAAGAGTTCAGCGTAGCTCAAGGTCATGACGCACCTCCCGTCAGCGCGGCGCGCATCAGCGGGGATTCCAGCGCCGGGCGGATCCAGTCGAGGAGGGAATCGGGGTTCAGGCCGACATAGACCATCGCGGCGATGAGGAGGATTGCACCGGCCTTCTCCGGCCAGGTGATCGGCGTGAGATCGTGGTGGATCGCGTTGACCCCAACGCGATCTGGCTTGAGCGCGTTGGGGTCAACGCGCTCCACCTTGCCGAAGAACGAAACTTGGATCGCGCGGAGCGTGAACGCCGCGGCGATGAGCACGCCCGTCGCGGCGGCCAGCGCCCAGAGCGGCGAGGTTTTCCACGTGCCGATCAGGATTGTGAGCTCGGCGGGGAAGCCGCTGAAGCCCGGCATGCCCATCGAGGCGAGACCGGCGATGACGAACACCACCGCCGCGAACGGCATCAACTTGTGCAACGGCATCGCACGCAGGTCGTCGAGTTTGCGCGTGTGGGTGCGCTCATAGACCATGCGGCCGACGACGGCGAAGAGCAGGCCGGCGATGACGCCGTGGGAGAACATCTGCAGCACTGCGCCGCTGACGGCGACCGGGTTGGCGGCGGCAAGGCCGAGCAGCACGAAGCCCATGTGGCTCACGCTCGAGTAACCGATGACGAACTTGAAATCCTCCTGCACCAGCGCGACGAGGCCGGCGTAGACGATGCCGATGATCGCCAGCCACGCGATGACCGGCGCGAAATATTCCAGCCCGGCGGGGAAGGTCGCCATCGCCACGCGCAGGCAGCCGTAGGCGCCGAGCTTCATCACGACGCCCGCCAGCAGCATCGACGCCGCGGTGGGCGCGGCGACGTGGCCGGTCGGCGCCCAGGTGTGGAAGGGGAACATGCCCGCCAGCACGGCGAAGCCGGTGAAGAGCAGGGCGAACATCCCGAGTTGCTCGAAGCGCGAGAAACCGCCCGCCGCCGCGGCGAGCTCGGCGAGCCCGAAGCTGCCGCCGCCGGCCGCTGCCCAGGCCCAGATCATGCCGGCCATCACCAGCGCGCTGCCGGCGAAGGAATAGAGCACGAGCTTCATCGCGCCGTATTCGCGGTTGGTGGAGCCCCAGTTCGCGATGAGGAAATACTTCGGCACGATCGCGATCTCGTAGAACACGAAGAGCACGAACGCATCCGCGCTGAGGAACACGCCGAACACGCCGCCGATGAGCGCGAGGTAGAGCGCGAAGAATTCGCCGGCGCGGTGCTCGATGTTCCAGGAGAAGAGCACACCCACCACGGCGGCGAGGCCGGTGAGGACGACCAGCGTCATGCTGATGCCGTCGGCCGCGAGGTGGTAGCGGACGCCGAGCTGCGGGATCCAATCGGCGTTCACGAGCGTCTGCAGGCCCGCCGCCGGCACGAAGCCCGCCGCGGCCCACAGCGCGAGGGCGAACGTCGTCAGCGCCGTGCCCAGCGCCACGACGCGCGCGGCCTGCGCCGAGCGCGCGCCGGCCGCCAGCGCCAGCACGGCACCGGCGAAGGACACATAGATGGTGAAGGGCAGGGCGTTCATCGAGCGGGAAGCGGGAAGCGGGGAGAGGCGGGCAGGCTCATGGCAGGTTCGCCACCCAGGCGTTGACCAGCGGGTTGATGAGGCCGGCGAGGAGCTGCGGCACCACGCCGAGGAGGAACATCAGCACGATCAGCGGCGCGAAGGTCAGGCGCTCATCGGTGTCGAGGTCGCGGAACTTCACGCCTGCGCCGGCGGCCGGGCCGTGGAAGACGCGCTGCCAGAACGTCAGCAGGAACAGCGCCGTCGCCAGCAGGCCGAGCGTCGAGACCGCCGCCGCCCACGGCGCGAGGCCGAAGACGCCGCGGAAGATGAGGAACTCGCCCACGAAACCATTGAGGCCCGGCAGGCCGAGCGACGAGAACATCGCGATGCCGCACAGGCCGGCGAAGATGGGCGCCGCGCTGCGCACGCCGCCGAAGTCATGCAGCCCGCGCAGGCCGCCCGAGCGCGCCTCGAGCACGCCGATCCCGAAGAACAGCGCGGCGGCGGACAGGCCGTGGTTGAACATCTGGAGCAGCGCGCCGCTGAGCGCGGCGGCGGTCGCCTCATTGCGGCCGCCCGCGGCCGCGACGGCGAAGAGCGCGAGCAGGCAGTAGCTGAGGTGGTTGACCGACGAGTAGGCGATCATGCGCTTCAGGTCGGTCTGCCTCAGGGCGGCGTAGGCGCCGAGCACGACGCCCGCGACGGCGAGCCAGAGCAGCGGCGTGGCGACGGCCTGCAGCTCGGTCGGGAACAGCGGCCAGAGCAGGCGCAGGAAACCATAGACACCCATCTTCGAGAGCACGCCGGTGAGGAACATCGACGCCCCGGTCGGCGCCTCGGCGTAGGCCGGCGGCAGCCAGGTGTGGAAGGGGAAGAGCGGCACCTTGACGGCGAGGCCGAGCAGCACGCCGAGGAAGACGATCTGCGGCCAGAACGTGCCGAGGCCGGCCAGCTTGGCGGTCAGGCCGCCCTCGCGCGCCAGCGCGGCGAGTTGGAGGAAATCGAAGGTGCCCGTCGCGGCGTAGAGGGCGGCGAAGCCCAGCAGCATGAACGCGCTGCCGCCGATGGTGTAGATCACGAACTGGTAGGCCGCGCGCGCCGCGCCGGGACCGCCCCAGAGCTTGATGAGGAAGAAGGCCGGCACGAGGCTCAGCTCCCAGAAGATGAACCACGGGAAGAAATCCAGCGCGAGGAACACGCCGAGCGCGCTGCCCTGCAGGAAGAGGAAGAGCGCGGCGTAGAGCGACGGTTGCGCGGCGGCGCGCGTCGTGCCGAAGAGCGCGACCGGCGCGATCACGCCCGTGAGCAGCACGAGCAGCAGGCTGAGGCCGTCGAGGCCGAGGTGGTAATGGACGTTCAGCGCGGAGATCCACGCGTGCTTCTCGACGTATTGCATCGTCGCCACCGCGGGGTCGAAGCCGCTCAGCACCGTCGTGCCGAGGGCCAGCGTCGAGAGGCTGAAGAACAGCGCGATGAGCCGAGTCGGCCCGGCCGGGAGCTTCGGCAGCAGCGCGAGCAGGAGCGCGCCGAGCCACGGCGTGAAGACGATCAGCGTGAGGAGCGGCAGCGAGTTCATCGGGCACCTCCCAGGATCACGACCAGCAGCACGACCACGAAACCCAGCGCGAGCGTGCGCAGGTAGCCGTGGGCGTCACCGGTCTGGTGGCGGGAGTAGAAGAGGCCGGCGCCGCGGAGTTTCTCGCTCGCGGCGTTGAAACCGCCGTTGAGCGTCTGCTCGTCCGTCTCGCGGTTGACCGCGCCGGTGAAGACGCCGAGCGCACCGAGGAGGCGCACGGCGCCGTCCCAGACCCAGCGGTCCATCCAGTCGGCCAGCGTGGCGAGGGCGGCGTTGGCGCGGAAGGCGGAGGCGGCGTAGAGTTCGTCGAAACCGAGCCGGCCGGCGAGGGCGGCGAACGCGCCAGGCAGACGCGCCTCGAGCGGGTCGCGGGCCGTGGCGTTGGCGCGCGGGCGGCGGCCGTAGAGCGCCCAGCCGGCGCCGATGCCGACGGCGACGATGAGGACGGAGGCGGCCATCAGGCCGGCGCCATCGAAGAGCCCGTGGCCGTGGACATCACTTTGACCCTCGAGCATGGCGCTCAGCCACGGGTAGGTCGGCAGGTTGACGAGGCTCAGCAGCACGGTGCAGACGGCGAGGATGACGAGCGGGCCGGTCATGGCCGCGTGGTTCTCGTGCGCGTGGCCGGCGGCTTCCGAGCGCGGCGTGCCGAAGAAGGTCTCGGCCATCAGGCGCGTGTTGTAAAAGGCCGTGAGCACGACGCCGAGCAGCGCGGCGTAGAAGGGCAGTTGCGAGAAGCTCCAGCCGTGCGCGGCGTGGAGGATCGCTTCCTTCGACCAGAAGCCGGAGAAGAACAGCGGCACGCCGACCAGCGCCATCGTGCCGATGCTGAAGGTGACGAAGGTGACCTTCATCTGCTTGGACAACCCGCCGAGTTGACGGATGTCCTGCTCGTGGTGCGCGGCGTGGATGACCGAGCCGGCGCCGAGGAAGAGCAGGGCCTTGAAGAACGCGTGCGTCAGCAGGTGGAAGATCGCCGCGACCCACGAACCGACGCCGATCGCCAGCATCATGTAACCGAGCTGCGAGACGGTGGAAAACGCGAGGATGCGCTTGATGTCGTTCTGCGCGACGGCGATGAACGCGCCCAGCAGCGCCGTGACCGCGCCGATGAAGGCGATGACGCTCAGCGCGTCCGGCGTGAGCAGCGGGAAGACGCGCGCCATGAGGAACACGCCCGCGGCCACCATCGTCGCCGCGTGGATGAGCGCGGAGACGGGCGTCGGGCCCTCCATCGCGTCTGGCAACCAGACGTGCAACGGGAACTGGCCGGACTTGCCGACCGCGCCGCAGAAGATGAGCAGGCCGATCGCGGTCGAGAGCGCGAGGCCGCCGGCGAGCGTCTGGCCGGCGAGCGTCGAGAGGACGGCCGGTTCGAGGGCGCCCGCGCCGCCGTCATAGAACAGCAGCGTGCCGCCCGCGTGTTGCAGCCAGAGCAGGCCGAGCAGCAGGCCGAGGTCGCCGATGCGCGTCGTGATGAACGCCTTCTTGGCCGCCGCGGCCGCGGAGGGCTTGTGGAACCAGAAACCGATGAGCAGATACGACGCGAGGCCGACGAGCTCCCAGCAGATGAAGAGCAGGAGCAGGCTGTTGGCGATGAGCAGGCCGAGCATCGCGGCGGCGAAGAGGCTGAGGAAACAGAAGAACCGCGTGAAGTTCGCGTCCTCCTTCATGTAGCCTGTGCTGAAGATGAAGATGAGCGTGCCGACGAAGGTCACCATCACGCACATGAAGGCCGTGAGCGGATCGTTGATGAACCCGAGACGCAGCGCGCCCGCGCCGAGATCGAACCACGCGAAGTTGAACACCTGCTTCGCGGCGGGGTCGGCCAGCGCGCCGTTCAGCGCGAGGCACGACAGCACGAACGCGCCGAGCATCGCGAGGATCGCGGCGCCGGAGGCGAGGGCTCGTCCGCCCCGCGGCGTGAAGGCGCCGATGGCGGCCGCAGCGAGCGGCAGGGCGGGGATCAACCAGAGTTGGTTCGCGGCGAGAGTCATGACTGCGCGGGGGAGGAAAACTCCAAACGCCAAATCCCAAATGCCAAAGCCGGCGGCGTGGAGCGGGTGTCAGTGCGGGCGTGCATGTTTGGAGTTTGGACTTTTGGAACTTGGAAATTTCAGCCCTTCAGGGCGGCCGCCTCCTGGAGCTTCACGCTCTTGCGGTGGCGGTAGATCGCGATGACGAGCGCGAGGCCCACGGCGGCTTCGGCGGCGGCGACGGCGATGGAGAAGAGGACGAAGATCACGCCCGTGCCGAGCTCCGGGTGCGGGCCGTAGCGCCAGAAGGCGATGAAGTTCAGGTTGGCGGCGTTCAGCATCAGCTCGATGCCGAGCAGCACGAGGATGGTGTTGCTGCGCGACAGCGCAGCGACCAGGCCGGTGCAGAAAAGCAGCGTCGAGATGAGCAGGCAGATTTGCAGCGGGCTCATGAGTAATCCTCCGGCTTGTCGCTGCGGTCGACCGAGGCGATCACCACCGCGCCGAGCAGCGTGGCGGTGAGGATGATGCCGACGATGAGCAACGACGCGGCGTGCGGCCCCATCAGGGCTTCGCCGATCTGCTTCACCGTGATCCCCGCCGGCCGCGACGGGGCGACGTCGAGCGGCGTGCCGAGGATGGCGCCGATGATGACGCCGGCCACGCCGCCCGCGGCGAGCAGGCCGCCGAGCGCGCGGAAGATCGACTCCGGCTGGATCGGCGAGATTTCGCCCTGCCGCGTCAGCAGCATGGCGAAGAGCACGATCATCGAGACCGCGCCGATATAGACCAGCACCTGGGCGAAGGCGACGAACTGCGCGCCCGCCCAGAGGTAGAACGCGGCGACGGCGGCCCAGCTGAAGATGAGCAGCAGCGCGCTGTGGATCAGGTTGCGCAGCGTCAGCGCCACGGCCGCCGAGCCGAGCATCACGATGCCGATGATGAGGAGGGCGAGGGTCACGGGAGAATTGCGGAGTGCGGAATGCGGATTGCGGAATGAACGAACGCGCGACGCGCGGAGTCGGTGCCATCGGCACCAATCCGCAGTCCGCACTCTGCAATCCGCAATGGGTTCATGTGGCGTAGGTGTAGTGGCGCGGGCCGCGGCCGCGGCTGGCGCGGCGGGTCATGATGATGAAGGGGACGACGATCACCGCGGCGGAGACGACCCAGCGCACGATCTGCAGCGTGGGGCTCCAGCCGGCGGTCAGCGCCCAGAAGCCGGCGTTGGCGAGGTTGATCAGCGCGAGCGGCACGAGGCCCTGCCAGGCGAGGCGCGTCAGCTGGTCGATGCGCAGGCGCAGCAGCGTGCCGCGGATCCAGATGAAGAACACGACCATCGCGACGAGTTTGCCCATGAACCAAAGATACGACGGGATGAACTCGAGGAAGGGGAACGGCGCCTGCCAGCCGCCGAGGAAGAGCGTGATGCCGAGGCCGCTGAGGGCGAAGAGGCCGAAATACTCCGCCATGAAGAAGAGCGCGTATTTGAAGCCGGAGTATTCGGTCAGGTGGCCGGCGATGAGCTCGCTCTCCGCCTCGGGCAGGTCGAAGGGCGAGCGGTTGGTCTCGGCCAGCGCGGCAACGAGGAAGATGACGAAGGCCGCGAAGCCCCACGGCGTGAACACGTGCCATTGCGGCAGGAAGCCGAAGGCCCAGCCGCCCTGCGCGAGGACGATCTGCGAGGTCGAGAGCGTGCCCGCGATGATGATGACCGGCACGACGGAGAGCAGCAGCGGCAGCTCGTAGCTGATGAGCTGCGCCAGCGCGCGCATGGCGGCGAGGAGCGAGTATTTGTTCCGGCTGCCCCAGCCGGCCATGAAGATGGCGAGCTCCGTGATGGCGCCGGCGGCGAAGAAGTAGAGGATGGCGGCGTCGAGCTCGACCGGGATCATCTCGCGGCCGAAGGGGATGACGGCGTAGCCGAGCAGCGAGAACGCGACGACCGTCACCGGCGCGAGGAAGTGCAGCGCCTTGTCGGCCGTGGCGGGAACGACGTCCTCCTTGGTCAGCGCCTTGACGGCGTCGGCGAAGGGCTGCGTCAGACCCCAGAGGCGCACGCCCTTGAGCCAGGGCAGGCCGGCGCGGTTCGGACCGAGGCGGTTCTGCAGGCGCGCGAGCAGCTTGCGCTCGGCGATGGTGGTGAAGGCGAAGAAGACGCCGAAGACCGTGAGGATCGCGACGATCGTGATCAGGTGATGCACGAGCCACTGCGCGGGCTCGGGGAACCACGCCACGACGGCGTCACGGAGCTGCAAGGGGGCGCGTTCGAGGAAGGGGAGAGCAGCTGGTTCGCTCATGATGCGGCAGGCGGCTGGGGGGCCGTCGCGCTGGGCGCGGGGGCGGGTTTGGCTTCGGCGGCGGGAGTGGCGGGCGCCGTCTTGGCGGCGGCGGCTTTCGCGGCGGCGGCGGCGGCCGCGGCCTTGGCCTTCTCCTCGGCGGCCTTGCGCTCGGCGGCGAGGCGGGTGTCGACCTCGAGCGCCTCGGCGGGGCGGATCTCGTTGTAGTAGACGTTGGACTTCGCGAGCTGCTCGCGCGTGAGGAGCAGGCCGGTGAAGCGGTCCTTCGCCGCGACCTCGAAGACCTTGTCCATCTTGATCGAGTCGAAGGGGCAGACCTCGGCGCAGATGCCGCAGCTCATGCAGACGGACGTGTCGATGTCGAAGATCGCCGGATAGAACTGCTGCTTGCCGGTGGCGTCGGGCTTCTTGTCCTTCGATTTCTCGATGTAGATGCACTGCGGCGGACATTCCTTCTCGCAGATCTGGCAGGCGACGCAGCGCAGCGTGCCCATCGGGTCCTCGGCGGTCTCGCTGATGAGGAAGGGGAAGCTGCGGTAATGTTCGCCGAGCGGCGGCTTCTGCTCGGGATACTCGACCGTGACCATGCGCTCGGGGTCGTGGTAACTCCCGACGAAGTTTTTCGCCGTGACTGCGAGGCCTTGGAGGATGCCGGAGCCGAACATGGTTAGATTGCGGATTGCGGATTGCGGACTGCGGATTGGGGCAGGCGCGCAGCGTGGTGGGAGAGAACGACTGGTGAGGGCTGGAATGGGCAGCGAACGGCGCGGCGCGCGTTTCGGGCGCGGGACATTCCGCAATCCGCATTCCGTATTCCGCAATTTTTCACCGGTCGACCTCCCCGAGGACGATGTCGATGCTGCCGAGGATGACGACGGCGTCGGCCACGGTGTGGCCGAGGCACATCTCCTCGAGCAGCGTCAGGTTGATGAGGGTGGGCGGGCGGACGCGGTAACGATACGGATTCGGCGTGCCGTCGCTGATGAGGTAGAAACCGAGCTCGCCCTTCGGGCCCTCGATGCGGCCGTAGGCTTCTCCGGCCTTCGGGCGGAAGCCGCGGATCTTCGCCTTCGGGTCCATCACCGGGCCGGCGGGCAGGTCGCGGAAGGCCTGCTGGAGGATCTTCACCGATTCGCGCATCTCGAGGATGCGGATCATGTAGCGGTCGTAGGTGTCGCCGTGCGCGCCGAGCGGGACGCGGAAATCGAAACGCGGGTAGAAGCCGTAGCCGTCGACCTTGCGGACGTCGTAGTTGTAGCCGGAGGCGCGGAGGCAGGGGCCGGTGATGCCGGCGTTGATCGCCTTCTTCGCGTCGAGCACGCCGACGCCCTGCGTGCGGACGAGCATGATCTCGTTGCCGGTGAGCATGCGCTCCCACTCGTCGAGGAAGCGCGGGAAGCCCTCGACGAGCTTTTGCGCGGCCGCGAGCCATTCGGGCGACGGGTCGACGCGGCAGCCGCCGAAGCGCTGGTAGTTGCACATCATGCGCGAGCCGCTCAGCGCCTCGAAGAGGTCGAGGAACTTCTCGCGCTCGCGGAAGCCGTAGAGCAGCGGCGTGAAGGAGGTGCCGAGGTCGTTGAAGAGGAAGCCGACGAGGCAGGTGTGGTTCACCAGGCGCGTCATCTCCGCGAGGATGATGCGGAGGTATTGCGCGCGGTCGGGCACGGGCTGGCCGGCGAGCTTCTCCACCGCGAGCGCGTAGGCCCAGTTGGTGGACATCGAGCAGAGGTAGTCGAGGCGGTCCGTGTAGGGCATCGACGCGAGGTAGCTCGTGCCCTCGGCGATTTTCTCGTGGTTGCGGTGCAGGTAGCCGAAGACGGGCTTCAGCTTCACGATCTGCTCGCCGTCGAGCGTCACGACCATGCGGAACACGCCGTGCGTCGAGGGATGCTGCGGCCCCATCGAGACCTCGAGGAGGTCGCCGTGGAACGGATCGTTGACGGCGCGGACGGTCGGGCCGTTGTGCGGGGTGAAGGTGGAGAGCGGGGAGAGGCTCATGGCTTCACCTCCGGGGCGGGGGCCGGCGAAGGGGCCGGATAATGCGTCTTCGCGCGGGCGAGCACGGCGTCGTGCGGTGTGGGCTCCCACTCGTAATCGTCGGGCGCGACGTAGTCCTTGCGCATCGGGTGGTCCTTGAACTCGTCCCACATCAGCAGGCGGCGGAGATCGGGATGGCCCTCGAAGACGACGCCGTAGAGGTCGAAGATCTCGCGTTCCTGAAACTCGCACGAACGCCAGACCGGCGTGAGCGAGGGCAGGGTGACTTGGTCGCTGCGGTTGCCGGTGCGCATCCGGATGATGACCGGGCCGTGGCGCAGCTCCATCGAATAGAGGTGATAGACCGCCTCAAGGCAGCCGGGCTCGAAGCGCTTGGTCTTTTCCTCGACGACCTTGGCCGGGCCGCCGGCGGGGTCGGGCACGGTGGTTTTCTTAACGTCGACGACTTCCTTGTCGGGCCAGTCGACGCCGGTGGCGTTGGAGCAGTAGTCGAGCTGGAGCGCGGCGTCGTCGCGGAGGAAGAGCGCGATCTCGCGGCCGAACTTCGGATCGATGAGGAGCGAGTGCTCGGCGGCCGGGCCCGGGTTCGGAAGGATCGTGAGCTGCGCGCCGGGGAAGCGGGCGAGGAGCCGGTCGCGGAGTTGTTCGAGGGATTCCATGGCTCAGGCCTTGCGTGGGAGCGACGGCGGCGTCCACACGGCGGGGTTCTTGGTCGGCACGAGGTCGTGCGCGCCGTATTCGGGGATGGGATACTCGCTCGGCGTGTCGGTGCGGAGGTGCTTCGCGGCGTCGGGGCCGGCGACGCGCTCGGACTTGATCTTTTCCTGGAGCTGCATGAGGCCGTTGAGCAGCGCCTCGGGGCGCGGCGGGCAGCCGGGGATGTAGATGTCGACGGGGATGAAACGGTCGATGCCCTTGAGGACGTTGTAGCCCTGCTTGAAGGGGCCGCCGGAGATGGCGCAGGCGCCCATCGCGATGCAGTATTTCGGCTCGGGCATCTGGTTCCAGAGGCGCACGACCTGCGGGGCCATCTTCTTCGTCACCGTGCCGGAGACGATCATGAGGTCGGCCTGGCGCGGCGAGGGGCGGAAGATCTCGGCGCCGAAGCGCGCGATGTCGAAGCGCGCCGTCGCGGCGGCGATCATCTCGATCGCGCAGCAGGCGAGGCCGAACTGGAGCGGCCAGATGGAGTTCGAGCGGCCCCAGTTGTAGAGCTCCTCGAGCGAGGTCAGGAGGATGCCGTGGCGGCGGAGTTCCTCGCGTTCGGCGTCAGTGATGTTGCCGGCGGCGGGGAACGGCGTCGGCGCGGGCGTGGAGGAAGCTTCGCTCATTTCCATTCAAGGTGACCGCGGTGCCAGGCCCACACGAGGCCCTCGGCAAGGAGAAGGATGAACACCAGCATGGCGAACAGCGCGCCGGCCGGGAGTCCGGTGTAGGCGACGGCGAAGGGCAGGAGGAACAGCACCTCGACGTCGAAGATCAGGAACAGGATCGCGTAGAGATAATAGTGCGCCTTGAACTGGATCCAGGATTCGCCCTGCGGCGCGAGGCCGCACTCGTAGACGGCGTTCTTCAGCGCGCCCGGCTTGGCCGGTTGGAAGAACTTCACCCAGAGGCGCGCGACGCCCAGGAGCAGCAGCGGGAAAGCGAGCGCGACCGCGAGGAAGAGGGCCAGGAAAGCGTGGGGGTGGCCATTCATGTTGTTTTCAGTAGTTCGAGCTTCCGAACCTGCCAATCCCTATTCAACGCCGAAGCCGTTCCGTCTATTGTCAGAAGCTCACCATCCTTTGTTCTGCGCGCAAAATCAGACGATGTGATTCGTGGTTTTCGCTCGGAAATCCGCCAAAAAATGAGGTGAGCACGTCAAGAAGTGCAGAGAGCCCGCCCGCGCGCTCCGCTACAGTCCGCCCGCCAAATCACAACCTCCACACCTCCACACCATGCCCACTCTTGCCGATCGCCTTCCCTACAACGTCGCGGGTCGCTTCTACGTCGACTCGTCCTGCATCGACTGCGACCAATGCCGCGTCATCGCGCCCGAGAACTTCGCGCGCAACGAGGAAACCGGCACCTCCTACGTCGTGAAGCAGCCCGAGAACGACGAGCAGATCGCCAAGTGCAAGGAAGCCGCCGACAGCTGCGCCACCGCCTCGATCGGCGACGACGGCGAATAATCAGAATTTGGTTCAGGGTAGTTTGTGTTCGACCGGCCGCGGTGCAGACCGACGGCCGGTTCGCCTTTTCCGGGGAGCGTTTCGCGGTGGGATCGAGCCGGCGGCGGCGCGATGCTTCCCTCACGCCGGCGGTGGCGTCGCGAGCACGCTGCGCCACAGCCCCGCCTCGCCGGGAATGCCGTGGGCGGCCAGTCGCGCGGCGATCTCATCCACGTCAGGTTCAACCACGGCGTGCCGCGGATCGCCGGGCCACTCCGGTCGCACGCGGCGGGCGAGCGCCCAGCAGGCCCAGGCGCGCCAGCGGCGTTGCTCGCGCCGCGGCTCGTTCATGCGGTCCGCGAGATGCTGGAAGTGCACGCGCGGATTGCCGATGAAGACCTCGGGCGGCGTGTGGCGCAGAAACCACGCCATCGCCGCATAGGGCAGGGGCCAGTCGCGCAGCACCGCCTCGTCGCCGCGCAAGTCGGCGCCGAGCGCACGGTCGAGGCAGAGCGTCGCGCGGGCCGCCAGCCCGCGCTGCCAAAGGTAATGCCCGTAAGTCAGCGCCGTGAGGTAGAACGTCGCGCCGCGGTCGTCGCCCAGCGCCGTCAGCGCGCCCGCGTCCATCGCGTCCGGTGGCGCGGGCAGGTGAGGGCAGGGCGGGAGCGGGTTTCGCAAGCGTTCTCCTTCTCTACGGGATGGGTAATGGCGGGGCCCGCAACGGGCGGGCGCGAGGCGAGACAGCAGAAGAGGCAGTCGGGCGCAAGGGAACGCGAAACCTGCCGGCGGCCGCCGGCGGACAACTTTGTCTTGGCGCGCCGCCGCCGCTCCGCGCATAACGGTGCGCTCTGGAAAACGCGCCCTCAGACCAAATCAACGAAGTCCGCGGCTGGCGCCGCGCGGCACTGTGGTGCGTGGCGGCGTTGCTGCGCGTCTGGGTGCGCACGCTGCGTTTCGAGGCGGATGCGGAGACGCTGGCGCGGCTGACGAAGTCCGACGAACCCGCCGCCATCGTGCTCTGGCACAACCGGCTGTTTCTCTCGCCCGAATTTTTCCGCCGCTACCGCACGCGCCGGCGCGTCTACGGGCTCGTCAGCGCGAGCAAGGACGGCGCGTGGCTGGCGGCGTTTTACCGGATGATCGGCATCCACCCGGTGCGCGGCTCGAGCAGCAACCTCGGCCGCGAGGCCGCGAAGGTGCTGATCGAAAAAATGCGCGAGGGCCACGATATCGGCATCACGCCCGACGGTCCGCGCGGCCCGATGTATACGGTCGAGCCGGGCGTGCTTGTCGTGACGCGCCGCCTGCAGGCGCCGATGGTGCTGCTTGGTGCGGAGTTCACCCGCGCCTGGCGGCTGCGCAGCTGGGACCGGTTCTACATCCCCGTGCCGTTCTCGCGCATCCGGATGCGTTCCGCCGTGCTCGCCCCGGTCAACGCCGCCGGGGAGAAACTCTCGGCCGAAGCGGTGCGCGTCGCGTTGCTGGCCGTGAATCCCGACCTGCCGGACGCGGCCTGAGGTCCGAAAACGCAACAACCGCCGGGGACGGCGGTTGGGCGGGAAAATGGTCGGGCTGGTGAGATTCGAACTCACGACCTCTTGCACCCCATGCAAGCGCGCTACCAGGCTACGCTACAGCCCGATGATTCATCGGAAGGACGAAGAAGTCCCACGGCTCCCGGCGAGGCAAGTCATTATTTTTTGGCCTCGGTCCGCCGTCCCGGCGCTGGACAAGCGCGGCAGCGCCGCCCACATTCCCGCGACGGTTGTCCCCGTAGCTCAGCTGGATAGAGCAGCGGTTTTCTAGACCGAAAACCTCCGGGCAATATGCCAAGGTTAACAATGCTCGGAGCGATAGACGGCAATCAGCGAACATACGACTGGCATCCGGCGCGGTGTTATTTCACGCTGACAGGAGGTCCCCGTAGCTCAACTGGATAGAGCACCTGCCTTCTAAGCAGGCGGTTGTGGGTTCGAGTCCCGCCGGGGACGCCATTTCTTCTTCGCGTTCGCCCAAAATTGAAGAAGCGGTGAGCCGTCAATTTGGACAACGGGTCTTGTTCCGTCGGGCTGGAGAAATGTGTTTGCAACTCCAACTGGTGGCGTCTCAGGGCGAATCCAAAACATCCAATAATATCCTCCCATGGTGAGCAGCACGATCTCACGAGACGGTTCAACTAGGCGACGCGGGTTATCGATGGCTTTGGTGAAGTCCGCGTCTTCGTAGCGCAGATCAAGCAGCGAGCATCCAACTAAATCCGGCGGCGGTGGCGTGTCGGAGAGCAATGCTTGTCTTAATGCCTCGCCCACTTCTTGGCGCAGTTTGCAGTTCTCGTAAAACGGCGCCGAGGCTACAGACGCTCGCCACAATAGCGACAGCTCGAATCGCCGAAACTTCGCGTAATTCGTCTTTATCTCGGCTCGAAATGCCCCTTTTCGCACCGTGCGGGGGTCCTTGTTCCCGAATAATTGTAGGCGAGCGTGAGTTTCGAACGAAGAAAGCCGATCTTCGCATGCACCGCAAAGGAGCTTCTCTTGACTCACTGATTTGTCCCACCGACCTCTTTGCTTAAGATCGATGTCTCCTTTTCGCGGATCTGTGAACATGACACTTAGGCACGGCTGCAACAGTGCGCTCCTTCCTTTGGGGACGCGTTCCTCAGCGATCCGCCAAAAGAATTCTGGAATGATGTGGGACTCCTCAAGTGGGGCAATGGTCCTACACAATCGGCATGGCTGTAAGTGCATTGTTTCCAAGGATCATAACATGGATTTTGGGGTGCTCCTCGTGAAAACAATTTCGTCTGCTCGAATTCTAACTCGAGACCAGCGAATCGCTAATCCGCAGCCAGGTTTCTTGCGTGACGTCTGTTAGCAACTCACCGCGTGGTTGCCGCGCTGATTGCTGAGTTTCAAGTAATTGGCTCAGGCATCTTTTCGCGTGCCGGGACTAGGAATCTCGGATCTGGTTTCTAAACCGCTGGTCGGGAGTTCGAGTCTCCCCGGGGACGCCATTCCCACCGCCAAAAAAAGACCCCCCGGCGCGCGGCCGGAGGGCGAAAGTGGTGGAGCAGATCGGGATCAAACCGACGACCTCGTCGTTGCGAACGACGCGCTCTATCAACTGAGCTACTGCCCCACGGAGGGAGTCGCACTGTTTGCAGGTCGTTTTCGCCGGAGTAAAACAAAATTTTTCGCGAAGTGCGGGCCCGGTTGCGCGCGGCGGTTTAACCTTACCGTGACGTTGGCGCTGAATTTGCTGTTGCCCCGGCGTCCGCCAGGACCGAAACCAACCCTCCGCTTTTTCCCGACCGCTTCCCTTTATCATGAAGAAGACCACCACCAAGAAGACCGCCTCCGTGAAGTCCGCCGCTGCCGCTGCCCCGGCCGCCAAGGCCCCCGCCAAGAAGGGTGCCGCCGCGCGCAAGAAGACTGCCGCGCCCGAGGCTCCCGCCACCTTCATCTCGGCCCGCGTCGACGTCGGCTTCGGCAACCACCTTTACCTCCGCGGCGAAGGCCCGGGCCTGAGCTGGGATCACGGCGTCGCGATGGATTGCATCGCGGCCGACGGCTGGTCCTACACCATCAAGGGCGCCACCGCCCCCGTCGTGTTCAAGGTCCTCCTCAACGACGAAAAATGGTGCACGGGCAACGACTTCACCGTCGAGCCCGGCCAGAGCGTCACCGTCTCGCCCGCCTTCTGACCGCTCCCGGGCGCGTGCCCGGGGTTTTTCCCGCCACCTGTGCCGGAGGCCGTCGCCTCCGGCCTTGAGCGCACGACCGCGCCCGGACACGAAGGCGGAATGTCCTTCGACCCGCGTCCCGTCACTCTCGCCGGCCGGCATGTCCGCCTCGAACCGCTGGCGCCGCACCATGCACCGGGCTTGTTCGCGGCCGGCCGCGATCCCGAAGTCTGGCGATGGATGCTGCTGCCGGCTTTCGCTTCGCTGGCCGAGGTCGAGCGCTGGATCGACGCGGCCCTCGCCGTGCAGGCGGCGGGGGACGAGGTTGCGTGGGCGACCATTCGTGTCGGTGACGGTGCCGTTGTCGGATCGACGCGCTACCTCGACATCCGCCGCGCCCATCGGGCGCTCGAAATCGGCCACACCTGGCTGGCCCGCGAGGCGCAGCGCACGGCCATCAACACCGAGGCCAAGCTCCTGCAACTCCGCCACGCCTTCGACACGCTCGGCGCCGTGCGCGTGCAGTGGAAGACCGACGAGCGCAACGAACCCTCGCGCCATGCCATTGCCCGTCTCGGCGCGCAATTCGAGGGCATTCTTCGACGTTACCAGACGCGCCACGACGGTTTTGTGCGCAACACCGCCATCTTCAGCCTGACCGCCGACGAGTGGCCCGCCGCTCGGGAGTGCCTCGAAGCGCGGCTGGTTCGCTGACGGCGAAGCTGCCTGCGGGAAAACCACTTGCGCCCGGCCGTCCGGACGCGTCTAGTGCGCAACCTACCCAAACCCATCCCGACCTATGAACGCACTTCGTTCGCGCCTTCTGGCGGGTCTGGTCGCCCTCGGCCTTGTGGCCAGCGCCGCCGCCCAGCCTGCTCCCCGTAGCTTCTCGAGCTACTTCTTCTTCGGCGACTCGCTGACCGACAACGGCAACACCTTCGCGTTGACCGGCCAGCCGCCCTCGCCGCCGTATTTCGGCGGTCGTTTCTCCAACGGCCTGACCTACGCCGAGTATCTGCGCAGCGGCCTCGCCGTCGCCAGCACCGCGGCCCCCGGCGTGCGCACGAACCTCAACTTCGCCTTCGCCGGCGCCACCGCGGCTCCCGGCAGCGCCGTCCCCAGCCTCGCCCAGCAGATCGGCCTCTATCAGGCGCGCGGCATCACCGCCGGGGCGAACGACCTCTTCGTCCTCCTCGCCGGCGCGAACGACATCCTCAACACCATCTCGAACCCCGCCACGCAGAACGCGCCGGCCGTCATGGGCGCCGCGCTCAACGCCTCCTCCGCCGTCGGCGGCGCCGTGCAGTCTCTCGCCGGCCTCGGTGCCCGCAACATCCTCGTCCTGAACCTGCCCGACATCTCGCGCACCGCGCGCTTCGTCACCGGTTCCGGCGTGCCCGCCGCCTCGCTCGCGCAGGCCGGTTCCACCGCGTTCAACGGCGACATCGCCGGCCGCATCGCGGGCCTCAACCTGCCCGCCGGCACCAACGTCACCGTCTTCGACCTCGGCGCCATCTTCCGCCAGATCCTCGCCAACCCGGCGCGCTTCGGCTTCACCAACACCACCCAGGAATACCTCGGCATCCTTCTCGCCGGCGGCAACCCCGGCGACGTCAACGGCTACATCTTCTGGGACGGCATCCATCCCACCACGCGCACACACGCCATCTTCGCGCAGGTGCTCAACGAAGTGCTTACGCCCGAATACGCCCTCGGCTACGCCGCCACCCTCGGCACCGCCTCGCTCCTCGCCGGCGACCTCACGATGGGCGCGATCGACTCCCGCCTCGACCTCACCCGCTACAGCGGCACCAACCGCGCCGACGGCTGGGTGAACTACCAGTGGCAGGAAGGCGGCCGCGATGCTGCCGGCTACATGCCCGGCTTCGATTACACCGCCACCGTCATCAGCGCCGGTGTCGACACCAAGATCTCCGACGGCGTCCGCGTCGGCGCCGCGGTGGCCAAGGAATCCGTCGACGTCGAGCACCTCGGCGGCGCCGGCTCGTTCAAGCTCTCCGGCTCGCTCCTCGCCGCCTACCTCCAGTGGCGCGCCGACGCGTATTTCGTCGACGTCACCGTCAACTACGGCTCGCAGGACTTCAGCCGCGTTGCGCGCACCACCTCGCTCGGCGGCTTCCAGGCCTCCGGCGAGACCGACGCCACCCGCTGGGGCGGCTCGATCAAGCTCGGCGGCGACTTCGCCTTCGACGCCATGCACTTCACGCCCTTCATCGGCTTCCGCTACTCCCGCAGCAAGCTCGACGGCTACGCCGAGACCGGCGTCGACGGCCTCAACTTCCTCCACCACGACAGCGTCGCCAAGTCGATGGACGGCATGATCGGCGCCTCCGCCGACTGGCAGATCCTCAAGGGCGACAACCCGCTCGCGCTCAACCTCTCGGCCGTCTACCAGAAGGACCTCGCCAGCGACCAGCGCGTCCTCCGCGGCCGCCTCGCCAACACCGTGTCCGCCACCGGCTCGCTCGGCGTGCCGGACGGCCTCGACGAGAGCATCCGCCTCGGCGCCCGCCTCAACGGCGCCATCAGCAAGCGCTGGGGCTGGGCCGTCGGCTACATTGCCGAACTCCGCGACGACGGCGACACCGCCAGCCAGTTTTCCGTCAACCTGCACACCGGCTTCTGAGCCGCGCAGCAGACGCCAAAAAATTCCGGCCGCGCCTCAACAGGGCGCGGCCTTTTTTTTCGCCTGTTTCCGATGTAGGTTGCGCGCTTGCGCGCAACTCGCCCGCCAACCCCGCCGCCGTGGCGAGCAAGCTCGCCACCTACATATCTCCCACGCCATCCTCGTAGCAGCCGTCGTAAGACGGCTGTCTCTCTCGCACTCGCCAGCCGACTTACGTCGGCTGCTACTAAATTGAGCAGATTGAATTATTGTGTGGCCGTATAGTGATAGGGCGAGGCGTCCCCGCCGAGCCGCGGCTCACCGAGGACGGTTCGCCCTACCCCGAAATGAGCGGCTACACTATTTCGGATAATGCTGTAGTCTCAATCCCCGCGCTCACGCCGGCTTCCTCGCCAGCCAGAACCGGCACTCGTCGGAGAAATCGCGCACGCCCTTCGATTCGACCGCGATGCGCCGGCGCATCTCGTCCCACTCGTGCACCCAGCCCGTCGCCGCGAGGTCCTCGAGGATCTCCGCGCGGTCCGGCAGGTGCATGAAGACTCGATAATCGTCGTCGTCGATGAAGTAGCGGTCGCCGAACTCCAGCAGCGCCGGGTCCTGCTTGCCCTGCGCCCAGAGCTCCGCCTGCCGCTTCCAATGTCGTCGTTCGCCCGGTTCGTCGTCGCGATCGTGCGTCGTGAAGAGCAACGGCGCCCCCGGCCGCGCCAGCGCGAGCAACCCGCGCAGCGCCGCGCGCCGGTTCTCTCGTCCGGGAATCTGCATCAGCCCGTTGAACAAAAACAGCACCCCGGCAAACGCGTCGCGCTCACACCAATCCCCCGCTAGCCCCCGGCTTCCCCCCGCACTCTCCCCATCGCTCCCCGACTGAGATTTGTAACCTAATAGGTTACAAGTTTCGCTTTCCCCCACTGAGCGCCCGGTGAAAGTGTAACCTATTAGGTTACACTGGCCGGGGAGCTGCGTGGCGTCGGCGGGGCGGAAGCGGATGCGGCGGTGGAGTTTTTTCTCGCGGGCGAGGTGGCGGGCTTGGGCGAGGAGTTCGTCGGCGAAATCGAAGGCGGTGAGGCGCATGTAGCCGCGTTCGGCGAGGGCGAGCGTCACGCGGCCGGTGCCGCAGCCGGCCTCGAGAAGCGGGGCGCGCCGGTCGGGAAAATGCTGAGCGATGAGCTTCTCCTCCGAGGCCCAGAGCCCGAGCCGGTCCGCGGCCCGCGTGTAGTGCAGGACGGATTCGGGCGCGTTGAAATCCGCGCGCACGGTCGCGCCGGAGATTTTTTTCGCGGAATCGGTGGTAGGCATCGGGGCGGGGGTAGGGCGGTGACTCCGTCACCGCCGCGGCGCGGAACGGAGTCCGCGCCCTACCTTTTTTTCCAGGCGGCGAGGAACATGCCGTTGGCGTTCAGTTCGTGCGGCCAGAGAAAGACGGCGGTCGGTGCATTCGCGGCGGAGGAAGGGAAAACAGGCACGGGCTCGAAGTCGGGGTGTGCGGTGGTGAAGGCGTCGGCGATGGCCGTGGTCTCGGCGCGCGTGAGCGTGCAGACGGCATAGACGAGGCGGCCGCCGGGTTTCAGCGCGGGGGCGACGTGGTCGAGCAGACGCTGCTGCACGGCGGCAAGCTCGTGGACATCGGCGACGGTCGTGGTCCAGCGGGCGTGCGGGTTGCGTTGCCAGGTGCCGACGCCGCTGCACGGGGCGTCGACGAGGATGCCGTCGAACTTCGTCTTCGTCGGCCGGTGCGGGCCGCCGTCCCACGCGGCGGCGCGGTAGTTGAACATGCCCGCGCGCGCGGCGCGCTTCTTCAGGTGGGCGAGGCGGCGCGCCGAGCGGTCGCTGGCCCAGATCATGCCCTTGTTCTGCATCAGGTCCGAGAGATGCAGCGTCTTGCCGCCTTCGCCAGCGCAGGCGTCCCACCATGTTTGACCCGGCTGCGGCGCGCAGGCGTGGCCGACGAACTGCGAGGCGAGGTCTTGGATCTCGAAGCGGCCGTCGCGGAATTCGTCGGTGAGGAAGAGGTCGCGGGTGCCGGTGTAACGGAAGGCGGAAGGCGGAAAGCGGAAGGCGGAATGCTCGAAGGGAATGCAGTCGCCGAGGAGCGCGGGGAGGTGGGCGGCATCGTAATGTTTGGCGCGCAACCAGAGCACGGGCTCGCGCTGGAGCTGGCGCAGCCAGTCGGCGGGGACGTCCATCTCGTCTTTCACCCACTCGGGCACGGCGCGGGCGGCGAGGGCCTCGGTCTTGAACGATTCCGGTGCGCGGTCGAAGCGCGCCTGGAGCGCGAGGGCGGCCTCCGCCTGCTTCTGCAGGGATTCCCTCGGCTCCAGCCAGCGCCACCAGCGGAAATACGCGAACACCGCGCGGCTGACCTCACGCCGCAGTCCCGGCGCGGAGCCGTGCCGGGTGCGACCGAGCGTCTCGCGCAGCGCGGCGTCGGCCGGCGTGCCGGTCTGCACGAGTTTCAGGACGCGGGCGGTTTCGTTGAGGACGGCGGAGGAAGCCATGGGACTGCCCACGGGAATACACGGAACGCACGGATTGCGGAGCGAAATTTTCCGCGCGCCTCCGGGGCTTGCGCGAGTGACGGCCCCGGACCGCCCTCCGGGAGGCCGTGGTTTCTCAGCCGCGCCCGGCTCACCCGGAGGGTTCGCCCTACCGTCGGGCCGAGAGCGTGGCTCGAATTAATTCCGGGCCGCGCAGCGGTGCATGCGAGTCCTGCGGGTCAACCGGATCGTTTGCCCCAGCGGCGGACTTCCTTCAGCTCGGGGGCGCGGGTCTCGATCAGCGCACCGGCGACGGCGGGATGGTGGCGCAATTCCTGGAAGGCCGGGCCGGTGACGCGCCATTTGAGGGCGAACGAGGTCTCGGCGATCGGCGCGATGCGGCCGTCGAAGAGGAAGGCGATCTCGACCTTCGAGTCGCCGTTGGCGGCGTCGATCGCGCGGCGGAGTTTGGGCAGGAAGTCGGCCACGCCCGGGTGGTCGGGCTGGAGGAGCCAGGTGACTTTGCGGATGTTGTTCGGAAGGTAGGCGTCGAGCGGGTAGACTTCCTTGACGTTGAGGCGGGCGCCGTCGTTGCCGCGCATGACGGAGCCGAGGGCGACGACGGGAAGGTTTTCCGCGAGGAGCTTGCCGTAGGTCTCGTAGGCGTCGGCATACATGTTGACCGAGATGGTCGCCTTGCGGCTCGCGAGGTTGAAGAAGGCCCAGGGGCGGTTGTCGCGCTTCGAGAGGCGCTTGGTGATGCCGCTCATCAGGCCGGCGAGGCGGAACTCGACGCGGTCGCCTTCGAGGAGAACGGATTCCTCGGTGTGCGTGCACAACGCCTCGGCGAGGCCGGCGTAGGCGTTGAGCGGGTGGCCGGACACGTAGAAGCCGAGGAGCTCCTTTTCGAACTGGAGGCGCTCCACCGAGGAAAAATCCGCGACGGATTTTTCCTCGGATCTCAAATCTGAAGTTTGAGATTTGAGATTCCGAGCCTCCGGCTCGGACGGGGCGAGCATGTCGAGGAAGCTGTGCTGGCCGGCGGCCTTGTCGCGGGCGTGGGCGGCGGCGCCGGCGAGGGCGGCGTCGATGCCGTCAAAGAGCGGCTTGCGCGGCGCGCCGCTGTAGTCGAAGGCGCCGGTCTTCACGAGGTGCTCGAGCACGCGCTTGTTGATCGCGCGGCCGTCGACGCGGCGCACGAAGTCGGCGAAGTCCGCGAACGGCCCGTTCGCCTCGCGCTCCTCGATGATCTTGGCCGCGGCCTGTTCGCCCACGCCCTTGATGCCGGCGAGGCCGAAGCGGATGCGTCCGGTTTGCTGCGCCGCTGATGCTGACATTCCGGGTCCGCCTTCGCCCGGGCTACGGCGGACGGATGCGTCCGACGGGGCGGACGCAACCGGCGTGAAGTCGCCGCGCGACTCGTTCACGTCGGGGCCGAGCACGGTGATGCCCATGGCCTCCGCCTCGGCGATGAAGTGGGCGACCTTTTCCGCGTTGCCGAGCTCGGCGGTGAGCACGGCGGCCATGAACTCGACCGGGTAATTGGCCTTGAGGTAGGCGGTCTGGTAGCTGACGAGCGCGTAGGAGGCGGAGTGCGACTTGTTGAAGCCGTAGTTCGCGAACTTGTTCAGCAGGTCGAAGATCTCATTGGCCTTCGCCTCGCTGATGTTGTTCACGCGCTTCGCGCCCTCGACGAACTTGATGCGCTCCTTCGCCATCGCCTCGGCGTCCTTCTTGCCCATGGCGCGGCGGAGCATGTCGGCGCCGCCGAGCGTGTAGCCGGCGATGATCTTGGCGCACTCCATCACCTGCTCCTGATAGACGATGATGCCGTAGGTCTCCTGCAGCGACTGCTCGAGGAGCGGGTGCGGGTAGGAGACGGTCGAGGGGTCGCGCTTGCCGCGGGCGTAGTCGGGGATGAACTGCATCGGGCCCGGGCGGTAGAGGGCGCAGATGGCGTTGATGTCGTTGATGTCGGTCACGCCGACCTGCTTGCAGGCGTTCTGCATGCCGCCGGATTCGAGCTGGAACACGCCGACGGTGCGGCCGGCGTTGAGCATCGCGTAGGTCTTCGGGTCGTCGAGGGGGATGGCCTCGATGTCAAAGGTCGGATTGGCGGAGCGGCGGACGTTGGCGACGGCGTCGGCGATGACGGTGAGCGTCTTCAGGCCGAGGAAGTCCATCTTCAGCAGGCCGAGTTTGCCGACGGCGTTCATGTCGTATTGCACGGTCACGTCGCCTTCCTGGAGCGTGAGCGGCACGAACTCGTCGAGCGGCTGGTCGGTGATGATGATGCCGGCGGCGTGCTTGCCGGTGTTGCGCACCATGCCCTCGAGGACGAGGCCCTGGTCGAGGATTTTGTGCGCGACGGGGTTGCGCTCGTATTCGCCTTTGAGCTCGGCGGACTTCTCGATCGCGTCCTTGAGGGCGATGTTGAGCTCGTCGGGGATCATCTTCGCCAGGCGGTCGGCCTCGGCGAAGGGCAGGTCGTGCACGCGGGCGACGTCGCGCACGACCATCTTCGCGCCGAGCGTGCCGTAGGTGATGATGTTGGCGACGCAGTCCTGGCCGTATTTCCGGCGGACGTAGTCGATGACCTCGCCGCGGCGGCGCATGCAGAAGTCGATGTCGAAGTCCGGCGGCGACACGCGTTCAGGGTTGAGAAAGCGCTCGAAGAGGAGCTTGAAGCGGATGGGGTCGAGGTTGGTGATTCCGAGCACGTAGGCCACGAGGCAGCCGGCGCCGGAGCCGCGGCCCGGGCCGACGGGGATGCCCTGTTGCTTGGCCCAGTGGATGAAATCCCAGACGACGAGGAAGTAGTCGACGAACCCCGTGACGTGGATGATCGCGAGCTCGTAAGCGAGGCGCACGACCAGTTCCTCCTCGTGCGGCAGGCCGGTGTAGTCGGGTGCGGTCGGCTTCTGGCCGGCGGGGAGGTTGGTCAAGCGCGCGAGCCGTTCGGCCACGGCTGGTCGTGCGGCGACGGCCGCATGGTCGAATCCGTAGCGATGCTTCAGGCCTTCGATGCAGAGTTGCTCGAGATACTGCGCGGGGGTGAGGCGGCCCTTCACCTCGACGGGCAACGGATACTTCGGGTAGCGCTCGGAGCCCTTGGGGAAGGGGATGGCGACGTCGCACATCTCGGCGACGAGCTGGGTGTTGGTGACCGATTCAGGCACCTCGCCGAAGATCTGCTCCATCTCCTCGCGCGACTTCAGGTAGAACTGCGTGCCGTCGAACTTCATCCGGCCTTCCTCGGCGATCTTGGCGCCGGTCTGGATGCAGAGGAGCGCGTCGTGCGGGCCGGCGTCGTCGTGGTTGACGTAGTGGACGTCGTTCGTGGCGATGACCTTCAGGTTGAACTCCTCGCCGAGCTTGAGGAGACCGGGGATGATCTTGCGCTGCTCGGGGATGCCGTGGTCTTGGATCTCGACGAAAAAATTCTCGCGGCCGAACATCTCCACGAAGCGCCCGCAGGCGAGGCGCGCGTCCTCGTAGCGGCCGTGCAGCAGGTGCTGCGGAATGACGGCGGCGAGGCAGCCGGTGAAACCGATGAGGCCGCCGGCGTATCTGGCCAGCGTCTCGTAGTCGGCGCGCGGCTTGTAGTAGAAGCCGCGGAGGTGCGCGTCCGAGACGAGCTTGAGGAGGTTCTGGTAGCCCTGCAGGTTCCGCGCGAGCAGGCCCATGTGGTAGTAGCTCTTGCCGTCCTCGGAGCGCCCGGCCTTCTCGAGGCGGGAACTTTCCACGAGGTAGATCTCGCAGCCGATGAGCGGCTTGATGCCCTTGGCCTTGGCGGCGTTGAAAAACTCGATCGCGCCGAACATGTTGCCGTGGTCGGTCAGCGCGAGGGCCTTCATGCCGAGGGCGGTGGCCCGGTCCATCAGGCGGTCGATGCGGCACGCGCCGTCGAGCAGGCTGTAGTCGGTGTGGACGTGCAGGTGGACGAAATTGGTGTCTTTGGCGGCCACGGGCGGCCATCGGAAGCCTGCGCGCCAGGGGTCGCAAGTGCATTCCGGAAAATGTGGAAAACTCGTGCGGCTGAACGTGTTTGTCTCACCGGCAGGGGAGGGCGGGGCCGCCGGGCCCGCCGCGCGGTCGGAGGCGGTGACCGCCGGCCCGGCAGTCCGGTCCCGGCGCTGAAAAATAGCTATTGACGCACCGGAGGCCGACCGGCTTCTTTCTGGCCTTTCGTCACTTTCCAACCACCGCCTTTACCATGCCCATCGAGATCAAAATGCGCAAAAACGAGCCGATCGACCGTGCGCTGCGCCGCATGAAGAAGAAGCTCGACCGCGAGAACATCATCAAGGACGTGCGCGCGAAGCGTTACTACGAGAAGCCGTGCGAGAAGCGCCGCCGCAAGGAGAAGGTCGCCGCCTTCACCGCGATGCTCCGCGCCCGCTACGCGAACTGAGTTTCGCTCCGTTCCTCCTTTCCGAACCGGCCGCTGCCTAGTGCGCGCGGCCGGTTTTTTGTTGTCCGGAACCCGGGTCGCCGCGCGGTCGGTTCGCGTGGTCTGCGGCTTGCCTCCTTTGCAAACAGTTGTCCTAGTGGAGCTCTCGCATGAAACCCGTCCTCGCCCTGTCGACTTGCTGGTGCTCCAGTCGCCATCAGGACGGCTACGAGATGCTCAAGGAAATGGCGGCCCTCGGCTTCGAGTGGGTCGAGCTCAGCCACGGCATCCGCATCACCCTCGTGCCCGGCATCCTGCGCGCGGTCGAGGAGGGCGTTGTCAAGGTCGCCTCCTGCCACAATTTCTGCCCGCTGCCCACCGGCATCAATCACGCCGCCCCCAACCTCTACGTGCCGAGCGCCCGCGACGAGCGCGAACGCCAGCAGTGGTTCCGCCACAGCAAGCGCTCCATCGAGTTCGCCCACCAAGTCGGCGCGAAGAAGCTCGTGATGCACCTCGGCAGCGTGGAGTTCTTCTGGTCCAACCCCGGCCGCAAGCTCGACGCCTACCTCGAGGCCAACCCCGACGCCGCCACCAACGGCGACGCCAAATACGCCAAGCTCCTCGCCGCCGCCCTCGCCAAGCTGCGCGACCGCCGGGAGATCTTCTGGGAAAACACGCGCGCCGGCCTCGCCGAACTGCTGCCCTTCGCCGCGGCCAAGGGTGTCGCGCTCGGCTTCGAGAACCGCGAGAAATTCGAGGAGCTCCCGCTCGACGAGGACCATGCCGAGTTCATCGCCACGCTCCCCCCCGATGCGCCCGGCGGCTACTGGCACGACACCGGCCACGCGCACATCAAGGAGACGATGGGCCTGCTCCAGCACCGCGCCCACCTCGAGAAAAACGCCCCGCGCGCGCTCGGTTTCCACCTCCACGACGTCAGCGCCGACGGCCACGACCATCAGCCCGTCGGCTCCGGCAAGATCGACTTCGAGATGGTGAGCGAATTCTGGCGCCCCGAGCACACGCTCGTCCTCGAATTCAGCCCGCGCCTCACCGTCGAGGACGTCCTCGTCTCGAAGAAACGCATCGAAGCCCTGATCGACGCGCGGTTCGGACGGTAGGGCCGGCTTCAGCCGGCCGCGGATGATTCGCACTCCCCGGACAAACCCACGAACGAAACACCACGAGTCCGGCTGAAGCCGGACCTACTTCAGCAGCTCCGCGATCCACCGCCGGTGCGGACCAGAGAGCGTCACGTGTTCCAGTTCCCGCACCGGCACCCACTCGAGCGACGCGTCCTTCGCCACGCGTGCGCGCAGCCGTGCATCGGCCTTCACGGCATAGATCGATTCCGTGATCTGAAACCGCGTGATCGCGCGGCGCTTCGTGGCGAGCAGCGTCAACCCCTCCGCCCGCAGACCCAAGTCGCCCAACTCCGGCAACTCGTGCAACCCCGCCAGCCGCTTCGCCTGCGCTCCCCCGCGGCGCAGCAGCAACCGCCCGCGATCCAGACAGAAAGTCCGTAATACGGACTTTTGCTCGATCCGCTTCGGGGCGAGGCGCGGCACGGTTTCCTCGCGGCCGGCGCGGCGGGCGGCGCAGAAATCGGCGACGGGGCAGGTGAGGCAAAGCGGCTTCTGGCGGAAGCAGACCGTCGCCCCGAGTTCCATCATCGCCTGATTGTGGTCGCCCGGGTGCGCGCCCACGATGAGTGCGTCGGCGAGCGGCGTGAAATGCTTCACGGCCTCCGTGCCGTCGCGGAAGCGCTTCGCCTCGTCCGTCAACCGCGCGAGGATGCGCACGACGTTGCCGTCCACGACGGCCGCGGCTTCGCCGAGCGCGATGCTGGCGATCGCCGCCGACGTGTAGGGCCCGACGCCGGGCAATTCGCGCCACTCCGCCGCCGTGCGCGGCGGCACGGGCCGGGCCGCGAAAGCCTGCGCGAGTTTGTGGAGGTTGCGCGCGCGCGAGTAGTAGCCGAGTCCTTCCCAGAGTTTCAGCACCTTCGCCTCGGGCGCGGCGGCGAGCGCGGCGAAATCCGGCAGCTCGCGCAGCCAGCGGTCGAAGTAGGGCAGGACCGTCGCGACCTGCGTCTGCTGGAGCATGAACTCCGAGACGACCGTCTTGTAGAGCGACGGCTCCGTGCGCCACGGCAGGCGGCGCTGATGCACGCGATACCAGCCGTGCAGGGCGGCGTGAAAGTCGGCGCGGCGGGCGGTGAGAGGCGCGGAGGGATTGGCCACGAAAAGGCACGAGAAGACACAAAAAGCCGGACGAGGAAAGACGGGTTTTCGGAAGGAACATAGTGGCGGGAGCTTCCAGCTCCCGCTTCCGGTGGGCGCGGCGGAATGCGGGAGCAGGATGCTCCCGCCACCTTGGCTTCGCCCCATGCGCGGCATTTTCCTTTTGCGCTTTTTGCGCCTTTTGTGGCCCCCTGTCTCCATGCCGAAACGGTCCGACGACGCCGCGGAAGAGAAGCCCAAGGCGCTCACCACCTACACGATCAAGCTCGACGACGCCCAGATGGAGAAATTGCGCGCCGCCGTGGCGAAGAAGCATTGGGAGGAGACCGAGGTCCCGTATGCGCGCTTCGCGTTCAAGGGCCCGAAGGTCAACGTCACCGCCTACACCAGCGGCAAGGTCGTCGTCGCCGGCAAGGAGACCGAGGATTTCGTGCAGAACGTCATCGAGGCGCAGGTCACCGGCCTCGCCCAGCTCGGCTACGACGACGTCCATCACCCCGAGTGGTTCGAGCCGCACGCGGGGCTCGACGAGTCGGGCAAGGGCGACCTCTTCGGCCCGGTCGTCGCCGCGACCGTTATCGCCGAGCGCGCGCAGATCGAGGCGTGGCGCGCGGCCGGCGTGCGCGACTCCAAGAGCATCGAGGACTCGCAAATCCTGAAGCTCGATGAACTCATCCGCGCCACGCCCGGCGCCGTCGTCGAGGTCGTCTATTGCGGCATGGCGAAATACAACGAACTCATGCTCAAGCCGCACGCCAACCTCAACCGCCTGCTCGCCTGGCAGCACGCGCGCGCGCTCGAGGCGGCGCTGCAGAAGAAGTGGGTCCCGCGCGGCCTGCTCGACCAGTTTTCCAAGGAACCGCTCGTGCAGCGCGAGCTGAAGAAGCGCGGCCTCGAGCGCTTCCACCTCGAGATGCGCACGAAGGCCGAGTCCGACCCGGTCGTCGCCGCCGCGTCGGTCGTGGCGCGCGCGGAATTCGTGCGGATCATGCGCGATCTCGCGCGCGAGTTCGGGGCGAAGCTCCAGTTCGGCGCCGGCGCGCAGGCCAAGGCGCAGGCGGCGGAGATCGTCGAGAAGTTCGGCGCGCGGTCGCTCGGTCGCTTCGCCAAGCTTCATTTCCGCACCAGCTACGAGGTCGTGTCGGCGGCGGGCAAGCTCGACGAACTCCCGCTCAAGGCGCCGAAGGAAAAGACGGAATGGCGCCGCGACTGACCTCTGCGCCATGCCGGTGAAACGCCGCCAACTCCGCGGGTTCGACCTGAAGCAGATCCATGGCTTCGAGGGCCTGCTTGGCGTCGACGAGGCCGGCCGTGGCGCGCTTGCGGGGCCGGTCGTGGCCGGCGCGGTGCTCGTGACACGCGATTTTCTCGAGGGCCGCTGGGCCGTCGCGAAGAGCGGGCGGGTCAACGATTCGAAACAGCTCAGCGCGGCCGAGCGCGCCGAGTTGTGGACGGAGTTCGACGCCCTCGCGCGCGCCGGCCAGATCCATGCGACCTTCGGCGTCGCCAGCGTGGCGGAGATCGAGACGCTGAACATCCTCGGCGCCACCAAGCTCGCGATGCGCCGCGCGCTCGAGGCGATCTACCCGCCCGAGAGCTTCGAGCGCCGGCAGGAGCCCGATCTTTTCGCCAGCGACGCGGAGCGCGCGGAGTTCCGGCCGACGGTGTCGTGCAAGGTCCTGATCGACGGTCTGCCGCTCAGGCATTTCCCTTATCCGCACGAGGGCCTGGTCAACGGCGACGCGCGTTCGCTCTGCATCGCGATGGCGTCCATCGTGGCCAAGGTGACGCGCGACCGTTTGATGGACGAACTCGACAAGGTCCACCCCGGCTACGGCTTCGCCCAGCACAAGGGCTACGGCACGGAGGAGCACCGCGAGGCGGTCTTGCGGCAGGGGCGCTGCCTTGCGCACCGCGACAGTTTCCTGCGCAAGCTGTTTGCCCAGCCGCGCGACCTCGAGGGGCAGCTGACGTTTTTCACGGAGTAGGGCAGGGGGCGCATTTCGGCGTGCCGTCGGCCCCGGAATTCCTTTTCTTCGCTCCCCGACATGCGCCGCTCCCTCTTTCACTTCGGTCTGCTCACCGCCCTGTTCGCGCCGTTGGGCTCTCTCGCTGAGACTTCCGTCGAGGAACGTCTGAACGCCCTCGAGGCCCGCCTGCAGGAGCTGGCGAAGGAAAACGCCGAGCTGAAGAAGCAGCTCGGCTGGAAGGACGCCCAGCCCGGCGTCGTCGCCCAGCCGGCCGGCAAGGTGTCGCGCCTCGCTGTCGGCGGCTTTCTCCAAGGTCAGGCGGAATTCGGCGGGGTGCCGGATTCGCGCTGGAGCGGCATGACGGGCAACGACCGGTTCTTCTTCCGCCGCGCGCGCATCTTCGTCTCGGGCGCGTTCGCCGAGCACTTCGACTTCAAGGCTGAGCTCGACCTGCAGGGCAACACGCTCTCCGGCGGCACCGGCCAGCGCGCGCAGGGCAACGAGATCTACATCGGCTGGAACCGCTACCCCGAGGCGCGCGTGCGCTTCGGCCAGCTCAAGCCGGCCTTCGGCGGCGAGCAGCTGATGAGCGACACCAAGCTCCTCACGATTGAGCGTTACCTCGGCAGCGACCGCCTCGCTGACGGTCGGCAGCTGGCGTTGTCCGTCTTCGGCGACCTGCTGGACAAGAAATTCTCCTACCTCGTCGTCGCCGCCAACGGCAACGGCTCGAACGTCAGCGGCAACGACGACAGCCGCTTCCAACGCTCCGCGCGCGTCACCTTCACGCCGTGGTCCGCGAAGCACGGCAAGCTCACGCTCGGCGCCAACGGCTTTTGGTCGGAGGACACCGCCGCACCGCGCGCGGGCCTCGGCTTCACCGGCAACACCTTCGCCGGCCGCCGGCATGGCGCGGGCGTCGACGCCACGTTCACGTGGGATCGCCTCGACCTCAGCGCCGAGTGGCTCGGCATGGATTACCGCCCCGTCAACGCCGTGCCCGACGCGCAATTCGACGCCGAGGCCTGGCAGGCGACGCTCGCGTATTACGTCCTGCCCGCGAAGCTGCAGGCCGTGCTGCGCCACGAGCGTTTCGACCCGAATTCCCGCCGCGCCAACGACGTCGTCGACTCGTGGCTCTTCGGTCTGAATTACTACCTCAAGGGCGACGACCTGAAGCTGCAGCTCAACTACCTCCGGGGCGACACACCCGGTGCGACTGGCAGCCAGGACCGCCTGCTGACGCGCATGCAGGTGATGTTCTGAGCGCCCGCGCTGCGCCCCGATGGCCGGAAAAAAACACAGTTCCCTCGACAAGGTTCTCGGCCGGCTCGACCAGCTCGACCAAGCCAACCTGCAGAACCTCGTCCAACGCCTCGCCCGAGAGCGCGCGTTGCTCGAGTCCGTCTTCAACACCCTGCAGGAGGGCGTGCTCGTCATCGATGCCGCGGGCATGATCGACTACGCCAACGAGGCCGCCACGCGCCTGATCGGTCTGCCCGAGGGCGGAGCGGGAGCCTCGCTCTGGCGCCTCGTGCCCGGCTTGCGCGCCTCGCTCGACGGGGCGGGCGAGGGCGACGCCACCGGCGCGGCCGCGCCGCTCGTCACGCGCGAGTTCGAGCTGCGCTACCCGCAGCCGCGCGTCGTCCGCCTCTACCGCGTGCCGTTCCACGAAGGCCCGGGCGGCCAGGCGCGCTCCGCCATCATCCTCACCGACATCACCAACGAGAAGAAGAGCACCGAGGAACTGATCGAGAACGAGCGCATCTCCTCCATCCTGCTCCTCGCCGCCAGCGTCGCGCACGAGCTCGGCAACCCGCTCAACTCGCTCACGATCCACCTCCAGCTCATCGACCGCCGCCTGAAGAAGCTGCGCGGTTCGAGGGAGGCCGAGGCGCTCGCCGATTCGATCAAGATCTGCCAGGATGAGGTTACGCGGCTCGACGGCATCATCCGCAACTTCCTCGAGGCCATCCGCCCGCGTCCGCCTGACCTCGTCGAGACGAACCTCGTCGAGATCATCGAGGACGTGCTGCGCTTCCAAGGGCGCGAGCTCGCCGACCGTGCGATCAGCGTCGAGGCCGACCTGCCCGCGAGCGCCCCGGTCGTCATGGCCGACCGCGACCAGTTGAAGCAGGTGTTTTTCAACCTGATCAAGAACGCCATGGAGGCGATGGGCCCCGAAGGTCGGCTGACACTCCGCGTGCGCGCTGACGACGACTCGGTCTACATTGCCGTGGCCGACACGGGCAGCGGCATCAAGGCGGAGGACATGGCCAAGCTTTTCTCCCCGTATCACACCACAAAGCCCACCGGCCACGGTCTCGGCCTGATGATCGTCCAGCGCATCATGCGCGACCACGGCGGACACGTCGGGATCGAGAGCAAGGAAGGCGTCGGCACGGTGGTGACCCTGCAATTCCCCCAAAAACACCGCCGCGTGCGGATGCTGCAGTAGTCCGCATGACGTGCCGGCCCCGCCGCGGAAGGTAGGTTGCGCGCTTGCGCGCAACTCGGTCGCGGCGCACGCCAGCCATCGCGAGTCCAACGTGGCGCGCAAGCGCGCCACCTACATTGAACCGGTCGCAAGCGGGGCCTTCATCGTAGCAGCCGACGTAAGTCGGCTGGAGATCGGGGACGGATTCTCGCACCGGACATCACCCCCCAGCCGTCTTACGACGGCTGCTACGCTGGGGGTGGCTGGCGCGCCGCGCTTTCGTGTCCGCCAACGCTTCCATCGCTCCCTCCGCAAACCGTGCGCAGCCTTGGCCAATCGGCACGAGGCCCGGCGGCGGCTTTCCCGGCATCATGGCACAGCCGGAATTCCACGCATGTGCCCGCCCCTTCCACCGCAGCAGCAAAAATACGCCTGGTCCGCCATTCGCCGCGCCGCGCCCCCGAAACGTGGCGCCGAGGAGCGCGTGGCGGATTTCCAGGAGATCTACCGCGAGTTTGACGAGGCCACGGTGCGCGCGCAGGCGGCGCGCTGCATCCAGTGTCCGACGCCCGGCTGCGTGCAGGCCTGCCCGCTGCAGAATCGCATCCCCGAGTGGCTGGCGCTCACGGCGCAGGGGCAGTTCCTCGATGCCGCCGCGCTCTCGCGCGCGACGAGCAACATGCCCGAGATCTGCTCGCGCGTCTGCCCGCAGGAAAAATTGTGCGAGGGCTCGTGCATCCTCAACGCCCGCACCGATCCCGTCGCCATCGGCGCGGTGGAGCGCTTCATCAACGAATACGCCTTCCGCCATGCACCGACGGAGCTCGTGCAGGCGCCGCCGAACGGCCGCCGGGTCGCCGTCGTCGGCTCCGGCCCGGGCGGATTGGCGTGCGCCGACGAGCTGGCGAAACTCGGCTACGCCGTGACCGTCTTCGAGTCGCAACTCATCCCCGGCGGCCTGCTGGTGAACGGCATCCCGGCCTTCAAGCTCGAGAAGCACGTGGTCGAGCGCCGCGTCGACCTGCTCGTGCGGCGCGGCGTGGAATTCAAGCTCGGCGTGCGCGTGGGATGGGACGTTTCGCTGGAGGGACTGCGCGAGAAGTTCGGCGCGGTGTTCCTCGCCGTCGGCGCGCAGAAGCCGAAGCCGCTCGACATTCCCGGTGCCGGCCTGCGCGGCATCCACGACGCGCTGCCGTTCCTCATCCAGAAGAACGTCGATTCACCGCTCGTGGACGAGGAGCCGATCGACGTGCGCGGCAAGCGCGTCGTGGTGCTGGGCGGCGGCGACACGGCGATGGATTGCCTGCGCACCGCGCTGCGCAGCGGCGCGCGCGAGGTCACCTGCGTCTACCGCCGCGACCTCGCCAACATGCCCGGCAGCCGCAAGGAATACGCCAATGCCATCGAGGAGGGTGCGCGCTTTTCGTTCCTCACCAACCCGACGGAGGTCGTCGGCGACGCCGCGGGCGCCGTGGCGGGCGTGAAGTGCGTGCGCATGGAACTCGGCGCCCCCGACGCTTCCGGACGCCGCAAGCCTCGCGCCGTGCCGGGCTCGGAGACGGAGGTGCCGGCGGACGTCGTCATCGTCGCCTACGGCTTCGACCAGGTGCCGTTCCCCGAGGGCAGCGATTTCAACCGACTCGAGTTCGACGAGTGGGACGGCATCAAGGTCGACGCGAACCAGATGACGAGCCTGCCCGGCGTGTTTTCCGGCGGCGATTCGGTGCGCGGGCCGAGCCTGGTCGTCCACGCCGTGCGCGACGGCCGCCGCGCCGCGCGCGGCATCCATCATTTTCTCGAGGAACACGCCGCGCTCAAAGCGTAGGCGCGGCCTCAGCGGGCCGGTCGGCCGCGGGGGCCGCGGGAGCCGGGCCGGCGGCTGGGGTCACGGCGCCGGGGTCGGTGCCTTCTGCGCCGGCTTGCGCGATGAGGGAAGCTCGACGGCGCTCGGCTTGTTGGAGGGGAAATTCGCACAGCCGGCGAGGGCGAGCAGCACGGTGGCGATGCCGAGGCGGGTGAGGGTGGACAGGCGGAACACTTTCATGGGAAAGAGACGGAGAATCTGGCCGCTGCAACTCGGCTGCGGCCGGGAAGGGTTCGACAATCGGTGTCATTTCTTGCGCGGTGCAACGGTGAAATCATTCCAGAGCCCCTTGGCTTTTGGACTGTCTTGGCGAGGAGCGCGGCCACGTGGCGATCCAGCCGCTCGCCATGGCCCGCCTAGCGGACCTCGCGAGGGCGAAGGTCGACAGCCTTCCCCGAAAAAGTGGTGCCGCTCAATTCGGGGTAGGGCGAACCGTCCTCGGTGAGCCGCGGCTCGGCGGGGACGCCTCGCCCTACCAATTTACGGCCGCACAAAGAGTTAAAATGCTCCAGAAGCATCGCCCAATTGGTCACAGCCGGCCTACCCGGACGACACGGCCCCGGGTGGGGGAAACCCGGTTGGCCAACCCTTTGTAAGCGCATGTGTGCCAGTCCGTCTCATTTCCCGTTGACCGGTTCCCGCCGCGGCGGCTTCATGGGCGCATGGTGCCGAGCGTTTTGATCGTCGATGACGAGAAGCACACCCGGGAAGGCCTCCAACAGGCGTTGCAGGAGAACTACGATGTGTCGGTCGCCGCGAGCGCCGACGAGGGCTTCAACCTCATGGATGCGCAGGAGTTCGACGTCATCGTGACCGACCTCCGCATGCCCGGCAAAAGCGGCCTCAAGGTCATTGACAAGGCCCTGACCCTGCCGAACCGCCCGGCCGTGATCATGATGACCGCCTACGGCAGCATCGATTCGGCGGTGGAGGCGATGAAGCGGGGCGCCGTCGATTTCCTCACCAAGCCGGTCAACATCGAGCGCCTCGAGATCCTCATCCAGCGCGCGCTCAAGACCCGCACGCTCGAGGTCGAGGTCAAGCAGCTCCACGAGCGCCTCGACGAGAAGTTCAACACCGAGGGCATCGTCGGCCATTCACAGAAGCTCAAGGACGTGATCGAGCGCGTGCGGCTCGTCGCGCCGTCGAAGGCGACGATCCTGATCGAGGGCGAGACCGGCACGGGCAAGGAGCTGATCGCGCAGGCGATCCACCAGGCCAGCCCGCGGGCGCGCGCGCCGTTCGTCGCCGTGCATTGCGCGGCGTTGCCGGCCGCGCTGCTCGAGAGCGAACTCTTCGGCCACGAGCGCGGCGCGTTCACCGGCGCCACCGAGCGCCGCGTCGGACGCTTCGAGGCGGCGGACAGCGGCACGGTGTTCCTCGACGAGATCGGCGAGATCGGCCCGGAGATCCAGGTGAAGCTCCTGCGCTTCCTCGAGACGCGCTCCTTCGAGCGCATCGGCAGCACGAAGACGCTCACGGTCGACGTCCGCCTCGTCGCCGCGACGAACCGCAACCTCGAGCAGATGGTGCGCGAGGGGAAGTTCCGCGAGGACCTGTTCTTCCGCCTCAACGTCGTGCGCATCACGACGCCGGCGCTGCGCGAGCGGCCGGAGGACATCCCGGTGCTCCTCGACCATTTCATCCGGCAGTTCTCGAAGGAGAACGCCTACGAGCCCGTCACGGTCGAACCCGGCGCGATGCGGCATCTCCAGCGTTACGGCTGGCCGGGCAACATCCGCGAATTGCGCAATTTCGCGGAGAACGTCGTCGTCCTCCGCCGCGGCGGCAGCCTGAGCGAGTTCGACCTCGAGCCGAAGTTCCGCGGCGCGGGCGACACGCCGCCGGTGCTGCACTCGCCGCCGCCGGCCAATCCGCTCTCGGTCGAGGAGAACGAGAAGCGCCTCCTCCGCGAGGCGTTGATCAAGGCGCGCGGCAACCGCACGCAGGCGGCCGAGCTGCTCGGCATCAGCCGCCGCACGTTGCACCGCAAGATCGCCCAATGGCCCGAACTCGACGTCGTCGACCGCTGAGCGTGAGGCCCGCCGCACATTTCCCGCCGCGCGGAGTCGCGCCGGGCCGTCCGGGCTCCGGCCCGGCCGCCGGCACGGGCGCGGGCCGCCGCGCGCAACCCCACGCGCCGTGAAGTCGCAGGAGTTCATCCACTGGCTTGAACAGGGCCGCGGCGCCGGGTGGCTCCGCCGCGCCGCGTTGGTCCTCGGCGCGCTGCTCCTCACGCTGTTGTTTTCGTGGAAGCAGTTCCACGGCCTGCCGAACGAGTGGACGCTGCAGCAGGGCGACCTCGCCCGCCAGCTGGCGCGCGGCGAGGGCTTCACGACGCTCGTCAACTACCCGCAGACCTACGCGGTGCTGAAGGCGCGCGGGCAACCGTTCGCCGAGGATCGCGCCTACCCCGAGCTGCATCATGCGCCGCTCTACGCGCTGACGCTGGCGGCGGTCTTCGCCGTGCTGCCGGCGGCGGTGTGGGAGCACGTGCCGACGCCGCCGGGCGGCTGGGCGCCCGATTACATCGTGCTGGCGGTGAACCTCGGGTTCTTCTGGCTCGCGATCGCGCTGGCGTGGCGGCTCGCGCGGCGGCTCTTCGACGAGCGCGCGGCGACCGTGGCGGCGCTGGCGGCGGCGTTGTCGGTTCCGCTGTGGCAGCAGACCGTCGTGGTCAGCGGCCTGCCGTTGCTCATGGTGCTCGTGCTCGCGGCATTCCATCTCGTGGCCTCGCTCGAGGAGCGGATGCCGGAACACCCGGTGTTCACGCGCGCCCTGGCGTGGCGCGTGGCGGCGCTCGGCGGGGTGGGGGGCCTGCTGTTCCTGACGGAGTATTCGGCCGGCCTCGCGCTCGCGGCGTTCGCGGCCTACGTCGCATGGCGCTGCGACGGCCCGGCGCGCGCACCCGCCCTCGCCCTGCTCGTCGCGGCGGCGCTGCTCGTCGCCGCGCCTTGGCTCGCGCGCAATGTCGCCGTGGTCGGCCACCCGCTCGGCCTCGCGTGGCAGAACCTGGCGCTGAAAGAGGGCGACACCACCGCGCTGCCGGCGGCGCAGCGCCACACGGCGACGGCGGCCGCGCCCGGCCTCGACTTGAAGAAGCTCGGCAACAAGGGCCTGACCGGCCTGGAGCTCAACCTGAAGGAGCGCATCTGGTCCGGCGGCGGGTTGCTCCTGACGGCGTTCTTCGTCGCGGGGCTGGCCTACCAGTTCCGGCACGGGCCGACGAACCGCGTGCGCTGGTGCTTCGCGTTGACGCTCCTCCTGCTCCTCGCCGGGCAGCCGTTTCTCGGGTCGGGCGAGAGCCCGCGGTTGCCGGCGTATTACCTGGCGCCGCTGCTGATCGTGTTCGGCGCGGGCTTCTTTCTCGTGCTGATCGACAGCCAGGCGCGCCTCGCGGCGCACTGGCGGTGGGCCGTCGCCGCCCTGCTCCTGCTGCAGGCGCTCCCGCTGGTGCGCGACGCGCTCGAGCCGCGGAAGATCCATTTCCATTACCCGCCATATTTCCCGAATCTCTTCATGGAGCTGCGGCGGGACACGGAGCGGCGCTTTCTCGCCGGCACCGCCGTCGCGGCCGACGTGCCGGCCGGCGCGGCGTGGTATGGCCGCCAGCGCGTGTGGGCCAAGCCGGAGCGCCTGCGCGACTTCTACGAGATCACCGTGCAGCAGCCCATCGGCGCGCTCCTGCTCACGCCGGCGACGCTCGACCGGCCGTTCTTCACCGAGCTCGCCGCGCGGCGCGAGGAGGCCATCCGCACGCTGTCAGACACGGGCGGCTGGGGCGCCGTTTACGCCGGCCTCGTCACGCGCCGCATGCCGGCGAATTTCCCCCTCAACGCCCCGCCGCAGCGCCTGACCGAAAACATAGTCCTGCTCGTCGACCCGCTCGTCTTCCGGCCGAGGGGAAATTGAATTGCCTGCCCCTCGCCCTTGCCGCTTGATTTCCCGACACCCCAGCCCTTTTCCCCGATGAACACGTCCGTTCGATTCGCTCTGCTTTCCACGCTGCTGCCGGTCGCGGTCTTTGGCGTTTACGCGCCCATCCCCGAGCAGGACCAGGGCAAGGCGCTCTCGTTCCGCCTCGGCGCCGCGGTGTCGCACGACAGCAACATCTTCGGCGCCTCCGCCAACGAGATCGACAGCGCCGTCTACTCCTTCACCGGCGAGATCATCTACAACGGCTCCGTGTCCGACCAGACCTTCGCCTCCGCCAGCTACAAGCTCAACGTCGACCACGTCGCCGACCGCCCGGGCAAGCGCAACCTCACCAGCCACACGTTCAGTGCGCGCCTCGCCCATGCCTTCAGCCCGGCCACCAACATCGACATCAGCGATCTCTACATGATCAACGAGAACCCCGAGTCGCTGCTCCCGGGTCTCTCGCCTTTCGCCACGGACCAGTCCTTCAAGCGCAACGAGTTCAATCTCCGCTTCACCACGGCCGCCGGCCAGAAGGGCACCGTCGTCGCCAAGTATCGCCACCTGCTCCTGAGCTACGACACCGCCGCCCTCGCGACCCTGCTCGACCGCTCCGAGAACCTCCTCGGCGTCGAGCTCGCCTATGCCCTGCTGCCCGAGACGAAGCTCGTCGGCGAGCTCCGCTACCAGGACATCGCCTACGACAGCGGCGGCGCGCTCAAGGACAAGGACTCGGTCTTCCTCCTCGCCGGCTTCGACCACAACCCCGGCGAGAACCTCCTCCTCTCCGGCCGCTTCGGCGGCGAGGACCGTTCCCGCGCCAACGGCGACGACACCACCGCGCCCTACCTCGAACTGAGCACCCGCTGGAACTACGCCGACGGCTCCTTCCTCTCTGGCGGCTATTCCTTCGGCCTCGAGGAACCGTCCGACACCGTCAGCTTCACCGACACGCGCGTGCACCGGCTCTTCGTCAACCTCCAGCACCGCCTGACCGCGCTGATCACCGCCGGCGCCTCCTTCACCTACGAGCCGACCAAGCTCCAAGGCCGCGCCCCGGTGCCAGACGCCGACGAGACCATCGTGCGCTCCGGCGTGAACCTCTCGTGGCTGCCCAACCGCCACTGGACCATCACGGCCACACTCGACTTCGACCGCGTCTACTCCGACCTCGCCAGCCGCGACCAGGATCGCACGCGCTACGGTCTATCGGCCCGCTACTCCTTCTAAGCGCCCCACGCCGCGCTCATGGCTTCGCCCTCCGTCTCCGGCACCGACGCCGCCACGCTCACCGATTTCGTCGGCCTGCTCCGTCTCCGCAAGAGCCTCGTGCTCCTCGTGCTCGGCCTCGTCGTGCTCACGACCGCCGGCGTCACCGCCCTCCTGCCGAAGTGGTATCTCGCCACCGCGAAGATCCGCGTCGAGAAACCTGAGAGCGAGGTGAAGCTCTTCGAGAACCGCAGCTCGGCCTACTACGACCCGTATTTCATCCAGGACCAGTTCGAGATCCTCCAATCCGAGAAGATCCTCTACCGCGTGATCGAGAATCTCGGCCTCAACGACGTCCTCGGCCGCCAGCTCAACGACGGCCAGCCGCTCCCCTCCGCGCTGACCTACCAATACCTCACGCGCAAGATGCTCCAGGTCGAGTCGCGGCGCGCCACGTCGCTGATCGAGCTCAACGTCTACGCGCGCGACCCCAAGCTCGCCGCCGACATCGCCAACGAGATCGCCCGCGTCTACTCCGCCGACCGCGTCGACCTCGCCACCTCCGAGCAGCGCGAGGGCCTCGCCAAGCTCCGCGGCGAACTCGACAAGCAGGAACTCGTCGTCACGCAGCAGCGCGACCTCGTGGAAAAGCTCCGCAAGGACCTCGAGATCTCCGGCGTCGATCTCAACCAGCGCCACTCCGACATGGAGATCGAGAACCTGCGCCAGATGCAGAACTCGCTCATCGTGCTTCGCGTCGACGCCATCGGCCGCAAGACCCGCTGGGAGCGCTTCCGCTCCATCCCCGCCGACGAGCGCCGCAACCTCGTCAACTCCGAGCTCATTTCCGACGCCAACATCCAGAACCTTCTCCAGGCCTTCCTCGTCGCCGACCAGAACCTCACCCGCCTCAAGGGCCGCCTCGGCGAGGCGCACCCCGACCTGATCGCGGCCGTCGACGCCCGCGCCAAGATCCAGGAGCAGCTCGATTCCCAGCTCCGCGGCTACGAGAGCTCGCTGGAAATCTCGTTCAACGAGGCCGAGGCGCGCGTCACCGAGCTCGAGCGCCAGCTGGCCCAGGCCCGCGTCGACCAGATCCTCTCCGCCCGCGACCGCATGCGCCCCTTCGAGGAGGCCGCCACCAAGCTCGAGGACGAGCAGCGGCTCCTCACCACGCTGAAGCTCACGCTCCGCCAGCGCGAAATCGACTTCCAGGTCCCGAAGAAGACCATCGAGATCCTCAACACCGCCGAGCCCGCCCGCTTCCCCTCGAAGCCGAACTGGACGCTGAACCTCCTCTTCGCCGGCGTCTTCGGCCTCATCCTCGGCGTCGGCGCCGCCGTGCTCGTCGAGTTCTTCGACACCAGCTTCCGCAACGTCGCCGACGTCGAGACCAAGCTCAACCTGCCCGTGCTCGGCGTCATCCCGTTCACGCGTGATGCCGCCGCCACGCGCGACCCGGCCTCGCCCGAGGGCGAGCCCTTCCGCGTCCTGCAGACCAACCTCAACCTCGCCCTGCGCGCCGGCCAGCCGACGGCGCTCAGCATCTTCTCCGCCGGACCCGGCGAGGGCAAATCCACCTCGCTCCGCCAGCTCGCCCTCACCATGGCGCTCGCCGGCGAACGCGTGCTGCTGATCGACTCCGACGTCCGCCGCCCCACCCAGCACAAGCTCGCCGACCTTTCCCGCGAGCCCGGCCTCACCGACGTGCTGCTCGACAAGGTCGCGTGGACCGACGCCATCCGCCGCGACGCCTCGGGCGGCCTCGATGTGCTGCCCGCCGGCGCCGGCGCGGGCGTCACGTTGAGCCTGCTCTATGCCAGCAAGCTCCGCGCGCTCGTCGCCGAGTTCAAGGGCCGCTACGACAAGATCCTCTTCGACTCGCCGCCCATCATCGGCGTGAGCGACGCCTCCGTCCTCGCCAGCATCGCCGACGGCACCGTGCTGCTCATCCAGCACCGCCGCAACCCGGCCAGCATGGTCATTCGCGCCAAGCAGATCGTCGACGGCCTCAAGGCGCCGGTCATCGGCGTCATCCTCAACCAGGTGCCGACCGGCACCGGCGAGGATTACGGCTATTACACGGCGAACTATTCCTACTACGCGCACGATGGCGGCGCGGCCGACACGGCGGCGGCGGATGGCCGCAGTCGCGGCGCGGAGCGCATCGACCTCTCCGAGCGCCCGCCGCGCCCGCGCAAATGAGATTCCGGTGATGCGTCGGCTGGGCCGCCTCTTCCTTCTTCTCGCCGCCGCGGCGGGCATCGTCGCGCCCCTGTGCGCCGCGCCGCTCCGGGTCGTCGGCAGCGACCTGCTCGGGGCGGACTTCGCCGCCGCCTTTGCGCGGCGGGCGCAGGCGGACGAGCGCGAGGTGACGCTCGAGCTGACCGGCACGCGCCCCGGGTTGGCCCGGTTGCAGGCCGGGGCGGCGGACCTGGGTTTGTTCGTCCTGCCGCCCGACGAGGTTCCGCCCGGCGACCCGCTCCTGGCGCGCGTGATCGCCGTGCAGGCGGTCGTCGTGATCGTGCCTGAATCCGTCCCGCTCACGCAGCTCACGCTGCCGCAGCTACGCGGGCTGTTCGCCGCCGGCGCCGCGCAAAATATCTCCACTTGGGGCGATCTCGGCCTGACCGGCGAATGGCGCAGCCGCGCGATCGTGCTCCTCGCGCCCGATCCGGGCGCCGCCCTCACGCTGCCGCTGGCGCGCCGACTGGTGTTTCCCGGCGTCGAGCTGAAGCCCACCGTGGCGCTCGTGTCCGCGCTCGACGCCTTGCCGGCGCGCGTGCTGGCGGCCGGTGGCGGCATCGCGTTGAGCCCCGCCGTGCCCGCGCCGGGCAGCGGCTTGCGGGCGCTGGCGCTGGCCCCGAGCCTGACCGAGCCGGCCTACCTGCCCACGCCGGAGAATCTGCACGGTGGCTATGCGCTGCGGTTGCCGCTGCACGTGGTGTTCCGCCGCGACGCCGTGTCGCGGCTCCTGCCGGCCCTGCGCTGGCTGCTGGGCGCCGACTTGCGCGAAGCCCTGGCCCGCGCGCACTTCCACGTCCTGCCGGTCCCGGCAGGCCAGCAGCTGCTGCTCGATCTTGAGGCCGTGCGCTGACGCGCTCGCCCGCACCGCGCGGGCCGAAGAGAAAGGTTGATGGGGGCGCGCCGGGGGCTTTCACTCCGCGGCTTCACCTTTCCCATGGCCTCGATCACCAAGAGCTACGAACCGCGCGACGTTGAGAAGAAGTGGTATGCCGCCTGGCAGACCGCCGATTGCTTCGCGGGCCGGGTCAATCCCGCCAAGCCGGCCTACAGCATCGCCATCCCGCCGCCGAACGTCACGGGCGTGCTCACGATGGGCCACGTGCTCAACAACACGATCCAGGACATCCTCATCCGCCGCGCCCGCCTCGAGGGCAAGGAGGCCATGTGGCTCCCCGGCACCGACCACGCCGGCATCGCCACGCAGACCGTTGTCGAGCGCGAGCTGCGCAAGCAGAAGAAGCACCGACGCGACCTCGGCCGCGAGAAGTTCCTCGAGCAGGTCTGGCAATGGCGCGAGGAGAAGGGCGGCATCATCCTGAAACAATTGCAGGCGCTCGGCGCCTCGTGCGATTGGAGCCGCACGCAGTTCACGATGGACGAACATTATTCGCGCGCCGTGCTCGGGGTGTTCGTCGACCTTTACCGCAAGGGCTACATCTACCGCGGCAAGCGCATGGTGAACTGGTGCCCCGTGTCGCTCACGGCGCTCTCCGACGAGGAAGTGATCATGAAGCCCGCCAAGGGCTCGATCTACACCGTGCGCTACGAGCGCGTGGATGCGCCGGGCGAGTTCATCACTGTCAAGACGACGCGTCCCGAGACGATCCCCGGCGACGTGGCCATTGCCGTGCATCCCGACGACCCGCGCTACGCCGGTTGGGTGGGGAAGAAGGTCCGCCGTCCGCTCGGGCCCGCGGCGGAGATCCCGATCATCGCCGACAGCGCCGTGGACAAAGAATTCGGCTCCGGCGCGCTCAAGATCACGCCCGCGCACGACAAGGTGGACTTCGAGATTGGCTCGCGTCACGCGCTCCCGCCGGTCGATGTCCTCAATGCCGACGGCACGCTCAACGACCTCGCCGGCCCCGAGCTCGCGGGCATGGAGCGCTTCGCCGGCCGCAAGAAGGCCGCCGAGCTCCTCAAGGAGCGCGGCGCGCTGGTGAAGGACGAGCCCTACGAAAACAACGTCGGCTACTCCGAGCGCGCCGACGTGCCGATCGAGCCGCGCCTCACCTGGCAATGGTGGCTCAAATACCCGCGCGTCGAGGAGGCCAAGGCCGCCGTGCGCGACGGCCACATCAAGTTCCACCCGGAGCGCTGGTCGAAGGTTTATCTCCACTGGCTCGAGAACATCCAAGACTGGTGCATCAGCCGCCAACTCTGGTGGGGCCACCGCATCCCGGTCTGGTATCGCGCCGGACTCGACAAAGAGAAGCTCACCGCCGCCGACCTCGCCGATCCGCAGAAAGTCCACGTCTCGCTCGACGGCCCGGCGGACAAATCCGATTGGGTGCAGGAAGAGGACGTGCTCGACACCTGGGCGTCGTCGTGGCTCTGGCCGTTCGCGACGCTCGGCTGGCCGGACAAGGACGCGATGGCCAAGGCCGGCTACGATTATTTCTACCCGACCAGCACGCTCGTCACGGGTCCGGACATCATCTTCTTCTGGGTCGCCCGCATGATCATGGCCGGCCTCGAATACACGCACGAGGGCCAGCCGCTCGCGCAGCGCATTCCCTTCAAGGACGTCTATTTCACGGGCATCATCCGCGACGCGCAGGGTCGCAAGATGTCGAAGTCGCTCGGCAATTCGCCCGATCCGCTCGACCTCATCGCGACCTACGGCGCCGACGGCCTTCGCTTCGGCATCATCTCCATCGCGCCGCAGGGTCAGGACATCCGTTTCCAGGAAGACCGCATCGAGAGCGGCAAGAACTTCTGCAACAAGCTCTGGAACGCCTGCCGCTTCCGCCAGATGAGCGGCGACATGGCCGACAACTCCTCGCTCGCCGCCGTGCTCGCGCGCCTCGACGCCGCGAAGTTCGACGCCGACGACCACGCCATCCTCGACCGCATGCTCGCCACCACGCGCGCGGTCGACCAGGCCTTCGCGAACTTCGAGTTCAGCGGCGCCGTGCAGAGTCTCTACGGGTTTTTCTGGAATGATTTCTGCGACTGGTATGTCGAGGTCTCGAAGGCCAAGCTGCAGGACGAATCCACCAAGGCCAACTGCCTCGCGATCCAGGACCTCGTGCTGCGCCAGACGCTGCTGCTGCTGCACCCGTTCACGCCCTTCATCACCGAGGAATTGTGGCACCTGCTCGGTTACGGGGCCGACGCTCAGTTCCTCATGCGTGACGTCCGCATCGAGGACGCGTCGCAGCTCGCGACCGCCCTCGGCGAACGTGGCGTGCGCCTCGATGCTGCCGCCGCGGCCGAAGTCGGACGGTTGAAGGAGGTCACGTCGCAACTCCGCGCCTTCAAGGCGGACAACGGCGAGGCGGCGAAGAAGGATTCCGAATTCGTCGTCGAGGCCACCGACGCCCAGTGGGCCGTGCTCGATGCGCATCTCGCCAAGCTCAAGCGCATGATCGGTGCCGCCAGCGTCACCCGCGGCGCGATGTCGCCGAACGCGCCCGTTTGCGTCACCGCCTGCGGTTCGTGGAATCTCATCCGCAAGCTCGGCACCGGCGACGTCGCGGCCGAGAAGTCGCGCCTGACCAAGGAGCGCGACGCGCTGACCAAGCACATCGCCGGCACCGAAGCGCGCCTCGGTAACGAGGCCTTCGTCTCGAAGGCCCCGCCCGCCGTCCTCGAAGGCGCGCGCAAGCAGCTCGCCGACCTCCAGGCCAAGAAAGCCGAAGTCGAACGCCTGCTCGCCGCCTTGGGCTGAGGGTAGGGCGCGGACTCCGCTCCGCGCCGGGCACGTCACCGCACGATTCGTCGGTGGCAGCCTTTCCCCCCGTCACCTCGGCGCTTGCCAGACCCGGGCCGCGTTCCGCAACCTGTCTGCGAATGAAGAAAGCCCTCATCACCGGCATCACGGGTCAGGACGGCTCCTATCTGGCCGAACTGCTCCTCGAAAGAGGTTACGAAGTGCACGGCATCATCCGCCGTTCCTCGACCTTCAACACGAGCCGCATCGAGCACCTCAATTTCGACCGCCACGCCAACGGTGCCAAACTCACGCTGCACTACGGCGACCTGGCCGACGCCGTGCAGATGGTGAAGCTCCTCTACGAGCTCCAGCCCGACGAAGTCTACAACCTCGCCGCGCAGTCGCACGTCCGCGTGTCGTTCGACATCCCGGAATACACCGGCGACATCGACGGCCAGGGTGCGCTCCGCATCCTCGAGGCCATCCGCGAGGCCGGCCTCGTGAAGAAGACGCGTTTCTACCAGGCCTCCTCCTCCGAGATGTTCGGCAAGGTGCAGGAAGTGCCGCAGACGGAGAAGACGCCGTTCTGGCCGCGCTCGCCCTACGGTTGCGCCAAGGTCTACGCCTACTGGCTGACGGTGAACTTCCGCGAGAGCTACGGCCTCCACGCCTCGAACGGCATCCTCTTCAACCACGAGAGCCCGCGCCGCGGCGAAACCTTCGTCACGCGCAAGATCACCCGCGCCGCCACGCGCATCAAGATGGGCCTGCAGGACGCGCTCTACCTCGGCAATCTCGAGGCCAAGCGAGACTGGGGCTATGCGAAGGAATACGTCGAGATGATGTGGCTGATGCTCCAGCAGGACCAGCCCGACGATTACGTCGTCGCCACGAACGAGACGCACAGCGTGCGCGAGTTCTGCGAGGTGGCCTTCGGTCTGCTCGGGCTCGACTGGGAGAAATACGTCAAGCACGACGCCCGCTACGAGCGTCCCGCCGAGGTGGACCTCCTCATCGGCGATCCCGCCAAGGCGAAGAAGCAGCTCGGCTGGCAGCCGAAGGTCCTCTTCAAGGACCTCGTGAAGATCATGGTCGAGCACGACCTCGAACTCGCGAAGCGCGAGGCCCAGATCGCCGCGCTCCCCGCCGTCTCCAAGGCCCCCTTCGCCTGAGCAATTTATGCCCACGGAATACACGGAACACACCGAATTTTCCGACCGGCAGATTTCCGTGTCTTCCGTGTATTCCGTGGGCCAAATCTGAAATGAAACTCTTTATCGCAGGTCACCACGGCATGGTCGGCGCGGCGCTCGTGCGGCGCTTCCAGCGCGAGCCGGGAGTGTCGCTGTTGCTCCGCTCGCGGCGCGACGGACTCGACCTGACGGACCAGGCCGCCGTTGCCGCGTTCTACGCCGCGGAAAAGCCCGACGTCGCAATTATCGCCGCGGCCAAGGTCGGCGGCATCCTCGCGAACAACACTTACCCGGCCGAGTTCCTGCACGAGAACCTCGCCATCGCCGCGAACTGCATCCACGGCGCCTACGCCGCGGGCGTGAAGCGCGTGCTTTTCCTCGGCAGCTCGTGCATCTACCCGAAGCACGCGCCGCAGCCGATGACCGAGGATTGCCTCCTCACCGGCCCGCTTGAGCCGACCAACGAGGCCTACGCCATCGCCAAGATCGCCGGCCTCAAGCTCGCGCAGGCCTACCGCAGGCAATACGGCGTCCTCTACCACTCGGCGATGCCGACCAATCTCTACGGGCCGGCGGACAATTACCACCTGCAGAACTCGCACGTCCTGCCGGCGCTGATCCGGAAGTTCCACGAAGCGAAGCTCGCCGGTCGCGACGAGGTCGTGGCCTGGGGCACGGGTTCGCCGCGCCGCGAGTTTCTCCACGTCGACGACCTCGCCGACGCCTGCGCCTTCCTCCTGTGCCACGACAACCCGCCCGACTGGATCAACGTCGGCACCGGCACGGACGTGACGATCAAGGAGCTCACCGAGATCGTCGCGGGCGTCACGGGTTTCGGCGGACGCATCACGTGGGACACCACGAAGCCCGACGGCACGCCGCGCAAGTTGATGGACGTGTCGCGGCTCAGCGCCCTCGGTTGGCGCGCGAAGATCGGCCTGCGCGAAGGCGTGGAGCAGACCTACGCCTCGTTCCTCGCCGAGCAGGCCGCCGGCACGCTCCGCGCCTGAGCGGCGGCGGCGTTCGCCAGGAATCAGCCGCGCCGCCCTTGGGGGTGGGTCCGGTCTCCGACCGGACCCACGAACTCACGCCGCAAAAACCGCCCGCGAATCACGCGAATGTTTGAGAATTTCCCGCAATAGAACGCTACCGACGGTAGGGCGGGACCGCTGGGCCCGCCGGGAACGTGATGCCACTCGCGCGGCGGACCCAGCGGTCCCGCCCTACCGTCACGCCTCAGTGCGTCACTAATCCGAGTGAATCTTAAAGGGTGATCTCATTCGGGCCATTCGCTCGATTCGCGGGCAACTGCGTTGGTCCGGCTCGTCGCGCCCGAGCCGGCCAGTCACAGACTGGCCCTACCTTGCTGACCGCTGCCGACCGGCTTCCTCGGTGACTTTAGTCTAGCGGGCGGCGCGGCGCTGCGCTTGAAACTTCCGCGATGCCCGCGCCTGAGTCCACTTCCGTGTCTCGCGATTCGCTCGCGCGGGTCGTCGCGGCGGGGGAGTGGGTCTTGGTGCTCGGCTTGGCCGCGATGTTTGCGTGGACGACCCTCTGCCTCGGCGGCTACCTCGCGGCGACGATGGTGAAGACCGCGTGGGCGCTGTGGGGGCTCACGGCGTTGGGAGCGGTGCTGTTCGCCTTGGGACCCCGCGCCTTCAATCCGGTGGCGTTGCTGCCGGTGCCGTTCCTGCTGTTCGCGCTCGCGAGCGTGCTCTGGCTCGCGCCGGCGAAGTGGCTCGCGTGGCGCGAGTGGCTGCTGTGGTTGCAGATGTGGCTCGTGTTCGTGCTCGTGCTGCACTTCGGGAAAACCCGCGGACACACGCTCGTGTGGGTCGTGACCTTTGTCGGGCTCGGGCTCACCGGTGTCGCGCTGGCGGCGTATCAGCGTTTCGTCGATCCGTCGTGGATGATGCTCGGGCGCACGCAGGCGGAGCAGTTCTTCGGGCGCTCGGCGGGGATGTTCGGCATCCCGAACAGTCTTGCGGGTCTGTTCGAAGTCATGCTGCCGCTCTGCCTCGTTTGGCTCGGGGCGCGATCGACGCGGGTCACGGTGAAATTTTTCTGCGTGTGGTTCGCGCTGCTCCTCGGGTTCGCTCTCGTGCTGACCGGCAGCCGCGGCGGCTGGATCGCGGTGACGGCGGCCTTGCTGGCGTGGCCGGTGCTGGCCGGACGCAATTGGCGGCGCGGCCTGCTCGGTGGCGCGGCGGTGCTGGCGGTCATCGCGGGCGGTCTGGCGGCGCTCTATGCGGGCAGCGAGCACGCGCGCGCGCGGATCGATCCGTTCCTCGAGGGAAAGTTCGAGCACACGCGTCCGCTGATCTGGAAGGTCGGCGTGCAGCTCTGGCAGGAGGCGCCGTGGCTCGGCACGGGCGCGGCGTCCTACAACGTGCTCTTCGACCGGCACCGGCCGGCGGGCTTCGTCAACGAGCCCGATTGGACGCACAACGATTACCTGAACACGCTGAGCGACTACGGCGCGGTGGGCTTTGCGCTGTGGGCGGGCGCGGGCGCCGTCCTGCTGGCGCTGGGCTGGCGCGCGTGGCGGACGGCGCGAAGCGACGCTGGCACGACGGGCGCGCGCAGGGATTTCACGACGCACTGGCGGTGGAAATTCGGCCTCTGGCTCGGTCTGCTCGCCTATGCCGTTCACCTCGGCGTGGATTTTCACACCAAGATCCCGGCACTGGCCTACGCCGGGGCGATCGTTGCGGCCTTGCTGCTCCGGGGCCGGGCGGAGAGCGGTCGCGCCGCCGGATGGGGTGCGCGCGGCGCGGCGCTGACGCTCGGCGCCGCGGTGCTCGCGCTGGGCGCCGTGAAGGCCGACCCGCTTTACCGCGCGGAGGCGCTGCGCTTCGACGCGCGGCGCGCGATCGACCGACAGGCGCGAGGGAAGGGCGGCACCCTCGACCGCATCCTGCCGTCGTCGCTGATCGCGTTTCAACAAGCCGTGAAAATCGATCCCACCAACGCGCAGGCTTGGGGTGACTTGTCCTACGCCGTCGCCCTCAGCTGGCATGTGACGCGGGGTAATGTCGTCGCGACCGGCCGGCGGGCCGAGGCGGCCGCGCGCGAGGCGCTGGCGCGATGCCCGGACATCGCGGAATTTTGGGTGCATCAAGGTGTAGCGCTGGACATGCAGGCGCGGCAGGCGGAGGCGGAGCCGGCCTTCCGCCGCGCCCTCGCGCTGACTCCGACGCGCGCGGAATGGCATTATTATTACGCCCACCACCTCAGCGCGCGACCGGGCCGGACGGAGGAGGCGCTGGCGGCCGCCGCGACCTGTTTAGCTCTTGACCCCTCCTATGGGCAGGCGGAGGCTTTGCGCGCCCGGTTGACCGTGAACCGGTGAGTTTTCCCCCTCGCGAAATCATGAAAATCTGGGCCCTTCGTCTCGCCGTCTGCGCGCTTTTTGCAATTGGCTTGTTGTTCGCGGCCAACTCCGCGTCCGCCCAAACCACCCCCGGCGTCATCAAGGCCGGCAAGGTCGACGGCGCCGAGGTGACCCGCCTGACCGCCGATGGACAGAGCCTGCCGCTGAAGAACGGCGACACGCTCATCGAGACCGACACAATCGTCACCGGTCGCGGCTCCTCCGTGGTCCTAGTCTTCGCCAACGGTTCGTCCGTTCGCGTCGGCAGCGACTCGAAGCTGAAGATCGAGCAATTCAAGATGGATCCCCTCGGCGAGGAGATTGCCGTCGGCAAGCTGACCAACGAGCCCAGTGTGTCGCAGACCGAGTTGCGCCTCGATTACGGCGAAATGGTCGGCGACGTGAAGAAGCTGAACACGGCGTCGAACTTCAACATCCGCACCCCGGTGGGCGCCGCCGGCATCCGCGGCACGCAGTTCCGCATCGTGTTCCGCCCGACGGGCGACGGCCGCGCCTTCAACTTCCAGCTCAGCACCGCCGAGGGTCTCGTGGTCTTCGAAGGCACCACGCAGGGCGGATCGAGCGCGCTGCCGGTCGCCGACCAGCAGGAAATCGTCGTCACCGCCCAGGTCGATCCCAACACCGGCCAGATCACCGGCCTCAGCGTCCCGGCCAACTCTGCCCCCATCTCGCCCGAGGCCGCCGCGCAGATCGTCACCGCCGTCGTCACGGAAATCGCCCCCGCCATCCAGCAGACCGTCATCACGACGAACGAACAGCAGCAACAGGCGACGCAGCAGACGAACACCAACCCCACGCCGCCCACGTCCGACTCGCAGTCGAACCAGAATTCCTCCGACAACAACCAGTCGCAGAACAATTCGTCCAAGAACACGAATCCCTCGAACACCAACACGAATCCGAACCCGACGACGAATCCGTCGCCGACGACCCCGCCTACGAACACGCCGCGCGGTCCGCAGCTTACGCCCGGCGCCGGCGGCTGAGATCCGCCTTTCTTTGCCTTCTTACCGCCCGGCCGTCGCGCCGGGCGTTTTGTTTTCCCTTTAACTGCCACCCCGGCCCGCTACTGTCCCGCGCCGTGCGTAAGACGCGAGCGAAGTTCGACTGGCGGATCCTTCTTCTGCTGCCCATCCCCCTCCTGTGGGCGCTCGGCGAGCACTTCGGCCAATTCCAGCGCCTCGAGCACATGCTGCTCGACCTGCGCTTCCTCTACCGCGGGCCGATCGCGGCGCCGGTGAAGATCCATTACGTCAACGTCGACTCCCGCGCGATCCAGACCATCGGCGAGCGCCCGTGGAACCGCGCCCGGTTCGCCGAGGCGGCGCAACTGCTCTTCGAACGCGGCGGCGCCAAGACTGTCGGCTTCGACTTCGTCTTTTCCCAGCAGGGACATTCCGATCTCGTCGATCGCGAGGCCTCCGCCAAGGGCAACGTCGCGCTCGGGCGCCTCGCCCGCCGCTATCCGACCCTCATCCTCGCCGCCCAATACACCAGCGGCGACGCGCGCACCCAGGAGGGCGTGCGCGAATTTCCCTTCCTGCGCAACGGCCACACCGATCGGGACAAGAACGACACGCCCGAGCTGCCGCAGCACCCCATCATGGGCGCGACGCTCACGACCAAGTGGGGCACGATCGGCCTGATCGACGTCGATCTGGAGACGAGCGGCGGCGACATCCCGCGCTGGGTGCCGCTCTTCGCCGAATCGATCGGCCCGACCTTCTGGCACATGGCCGTGCAACTTGCCTGCGCGGAACTCGGAGTGCCGCCCGACTCGGCGCGGCGCGCCGGCGACTTCGTGGAAATCGTTTCCCCGGCCGGCGAGGTGCTGCGCCGCATTCCGGTGCAGGAAGGCCAGATCCTCGAGGCGAACTGGTTCTCCGCCTGGGGCGAGCCCGGTTTCAACTCCCACACCAGCATGGCCGACGTGCTGATCGCCGGCTCCATGCTCCAGTCGGAAAAGGAATCCGAGCGCGCCGAGGCCGAGGAATACTTCAAGCGCTTCCAGGACGCCGTCATTCTCGTCGGCCCGACCGACCCGCTCCTGCAGGACCTCGCTTCGTCACCCTTCGATTCCCAGCCCGTCCCCAAGGTCGGCCTGCATGGCAACTTGGTGAAGACCATCATCGCCGAGAAATACCTCAGCCGTCCGCCGGTCTGGGTCATGTGGATCACGACCTTCGTCCTCACCTTCGTCGTGACTGCGCTCACGATCTCCGGCGGCGCGCGCAGCCTGTTCTTCAAGGTGCTGGCCCTGCTCGTCCTCGTCGGCTTCGCGGTCGTCGGCTTCTATCTCTTCCGCGTGTCGCACTTGGTCGTGGCGCTGACCGCGCCCTTGGGCGCGGCCTTCACCACCGGTTTCGTCGCCACGATCATCCAGCTCGTCGACGAGGAGCGGCAGAAGGGTCGCATCAAGGGCATGTTCAGCGCCTACCTCGCCCCGACCGTCGTCAACACGCTGATCGATTCCGGCAAGGAGCCGGAGCTCGGCGGCCACGAGGAGCACATCACCGCGTATTTCTCCGACATCCAGTCCTTCTCCACGTTTTCCGAGAAGATGACGCCCGCGCGGCTCGTCGAGCTGATGAACGAATACCTCACCGCCTGCACCGACATCGTGCAGGAGGAGGGCGGCACGCTCGACAAATACATTGGCGACGCGATCGTCGCCATGTTCGGCGCGCCGCTGCCGCTGCCCGACCACGCCTACCGCGCCTGCGTCGCCACCATCCGCGTGCAGCAGAAGATCGAGGAACTCCGCCAGAAATGGCGCAGTGAGGGCGACAAGTGGCCGCCCGTCGTCCACCACCTCCGCGCCCGTCTCGGCCTCAACACCGGCTCCGCCATCATCGGCAACATGGGCAGCCGCACGCGTTTCAGCTACACAATGATGGGCGACAACGTGAACCTCGCCGCCCGCATGGAGTCCGGCGCCAAGCTCATGGGCGTCTACACCATGGTCACCGACACCACGCGCGCCGACTGCGAGAAGTTCGGCGGCGACAAGGTGCTCTTCCGCTTCCTCGACAAGATCGTCGTCAAGGGCCGGTCACTCCCCGTCGGCGTGCACGAAGTCGTCGGCCTGCGCGCCGAGGCCTCGCCGCAGACGCTCGAATGCCTCGACCTCCACGCCCAGGCCATCGCGCGTTACCTCGCGCAGGATTGGGCCGGCGCCATCGCGCTCTTCGAGCGCGCGGCGAAGCTCGAGCCCTTCCAGCCGGACAAGGCCCGCGCCATCGAGAGCAACCCCTCGCTCATCATGATCGAGCGCTGCCACTACATGAAGGAGCACCCGCCCGCGCCGGATTGGGACGGCGTGTTCATCATGAAGGAAAAGGGCTGAGGTCGGGCCGTGCAGCCGCCCGAACTCGTCTTAGCCGAACGGCCCTTGGTGCGCGCGCGGTTTCCGGCTAACTTCCCGCCCATGCCTTACGTCAACGTCCAGATCCTCCACGGCGCCACGGTCGCGCAGAAAAAAGCCGTCGTCGCCGACATCACGCAGTCGCTCGTTACGCGGCTCGGCAAACACCCCGAGCACATCCACATCGTCATCGACGAAGTGTCCCCGGAAAATTGGGGCTACGCCGGGATGCTCACGACCGAATACCTCGCGGCACAAAACGCCGCCGCCGCTGCCGCCGCGCCGGCGTCCGGACGCAAAAAAGGGCGCACCCGCGTGCGCCCGAGGAAAGAGTGAGATTTCAGCGTGCGGCTGTGCGCGTCCGCGAACGGACGCGCCGCGCGCTCACTTGATCGCGGCGGCGTAGTTCGCCGCGGCGGCGTCCCAGTTCACGACGTTCCAGAACGCCGCGACGAAGTCCGGCCGGCGGTTCTGGTAGTGGAGGTAGTAGGCGTGCTCCCAGACATCGAGGCCGATGATGGGCTTGCCCTCGATGCCGGCGACGGCCTTGCCCATGAGCGGACTGTCCTGGTTGGCGGTCGAGCCGACGGAGAGTTTCTTGTCCGCGCCGACGACGAGCCAGGCCCAGCCGGAGCCGAAGCGCGTGGTGGCGGCCTTGGCGAACTCGGCCTTGAAGGCGTCGAAGGAGCCCCAAGTGGCGTTGATGGCGTCGGCCAGTGCGCCGGTCGGGGCGCCGCCCTTGCCTGGGCCGAGGATCGACCAGAAGAACGCGTGGTTGCTGTGGCCGCCGGCGTTGTTGCGGAGGACGCCGCGAATCGCGTCGGGGACCTGGGACAGGTCGGCGATGAGCGTGTTGACGTCGAGCGCGGCGAGGGCGGCGTGATCCTTCAGTGCGTTGTTCGCGTTGGTGATGTAAGCTTGGTGGTGCTTCGTGTGGTGGATCTCCATCGTGCGCGCGTCGAAGTGCGGCTCGAGGGCGTTGTAGGCGTAGGGCAGTGGCGGGAGTTCGTAGGCCATGGTCGGGATGGGTGAAATAGAGATGCGCCCAAGGTGCACATGCCGTCCGGCCGCGTCAACTTTCGCGGCCTAATATGTTTCGCGCGCCGGCATTAGTTCGCGCCGCTCACTCCTGCTGCCGCTTCAGTTGGAAATAGGCCTGCAGCAACTCGAGGCATGGCTGCTCGAGCACGCCGCGGGTGATCGTGAGGTGGTGGTTGACCTGCGGCAGCGCGTTGAGATCGGTCGCGCCGCCGAGGCAGCCCATCTTCGGGTCGCCGACGGCGTAGACGACGCGCTTGAGGCGCGACATCAGCGTGGCGCCCGAACACATGGGGCAGGGCTCCTTGGTGACGTAGAGCGTGGCCTCGTTGAGCCGCCAGTCGCCGAGGGCCCGTGCCGCCTGGCCGAGGGCGATGATCTCGGCGTGGGCGGTCGGGTCGCGCGTGCTGTCGCGCTGGTTGTGCGCCGTCGCGATGACCTCGCCCCCGAGCTCGATCACGGCGCCGATGGGCACCTCGTCGGCGCGCCAGGCGTCGATCGCCTGGTTGTAGGCCAGCCACATGTAGAAGGCGTCGTCGCGGTTCAGTTGCGACGGATGGACCTTGGCGAAAGGGCAGGGGAGCGCGGGGCGCGACGGAGGGAAATCGGACATGGGAATCTGCCCCGGAGTCACCCCGCGAGCCACGGGGTGGGCGCCCGGGACGGGCACGGGTGGGTAAAGCCTTGACTACGGGGCGCGTTTCCCGGTTACAAGGGGCTTTTATTTCCGCCCCTGCATGACCCAAACCACCAACGAGCACTCCCATCCCCTCTATGTCTGACGGCAAAGCGATTGAAGTAGAGGGCAAAGTCGTGACGGTCCTCCCCGGCACGATGTTCCGCGTCCAGCTCGACAACGGTCACATGGTGCTGGCCCATATTTCGGGCAAACTTCGCAAGCACTTCATCAAGATTGCCGCCGGCGACAAGGTGAAGATGGAGATGAGCCCCTACGACCTCGACAAGGCGCGCATCACCTACCGGGTGCGCGAGACCAATCCTAATCCGCCTCCGCCGGGCGGCTTCCGCCGTCGCTGACTGCCAGGCGCGCTCCATCCGGGCGCGCCTTTTTTGCACCGCACCGCGGCGAAATCCGCCGTGCCAACCCGCGCGTTCCCTGCTTGAACCTGCCGCGATGAAGTCCCCGCGTTCCCTTCGCAAGCATGCCGGAGCCGGCGCGCCGCTGCCGCCGGCCCCGGAGGCGTTTGTGGAAGACTTGGGCCACTTCATCGCCACGCTCGAGCTCGAGCGCGGGCTCTCGCACCACACTTCCACCGCCTACGAAAAGGACCTCACGCAGGCCGCGCATTTCCTCGCCGCGCGCGGTGCCCGCAGCTGGCGCGACGTCACTGCCGACCAGCTCACCGCCTGGCTGCACTGGATGGCCGACGAGGGGTTCACCCCGTCCAGCCAGGCGCGCAAGTTGAGTGCCTTGCGCATGCTGTTTCGCCGCCACCTCGTCGTCCAAGGCCTGCGTCCGGACGATCCCACCGAATTGCTCAGCGGACCAAAATTCCGCCGCCGTCTCCCGCAGACGCTCACGCCTGCCGACATGGAGAGACTGCTCGGCGCCCCGACCGGCGGCGACGCCTACGCCGTGCGCGACCGCGCCATGCTCGAGCTTTTCTACTCGAGCGGCCTGCGCATTTCGGAGCTGTGCCGCCTCACGCTGCAGCAGGTCGACCTCGAGCACGGCTTCGTGCGCGTGTTTGGCAAGGGCGCGAAGGAGCGCGTCGTGCCGCTCGGCGCCAAGGCCCGCGACGCCGTGCAGGTCTACCTTGTGTCGAGCCGGCCCCGCCTCCTCAAGCCGCGCACCGGCAGCGAGCTCTTCCTCTCCGAACGCGGCAAGGCGATCTCGCGCAAGACGCTCTGGCACATCGTCACGACGCATGCCCGCCGCGCCGGCCTCGCCCAGCACGTGAAGCCCCACCTGCTGCGCCACTCGTTCGCCACGCACCTGCTCGGCGGCGGGGCCGACCTGCGCGCCATCCAGGAAATGCTCGGCCACGCCAGCATCGGCACCACACAGATCTACACCGCCGTCGAGTCCTCCCGCCTCCTCGACCAACACGCAAAACACCACCCACGGAACAAGCTCGCGAAATCCTAGGGCATTTTTTTCGGGCTGCGCGCGCGGGCCGTTTGATTCTCCTCGCGGCGGGCGGAGTGACAAAGCGAGACCGTCGGCTTTTGAATGGATTGTCACGGCGGACTCCACGCGCCCTACCCAGAAATGAGCGGTCACCTTATTTCGGAGAATACAACGGACTATTTAACCAACAGGCAGATAGAATGATGCAAAACTTCCGACCGTGCTCGCCGAGCCCTGAATGAACCGGCAGGCTTCGCCCTGCGACCTAGGTGGCGAAGCGATGAATCCGGACCCGAAACAAGTTCTCACCGAGCTCCTCGTGCTTTCCGCCCAAGGCGGTGACGAGCACGCGTTCCGGGAACTCCATGCGCTCTGGTCAGCCGATTTGCGCCGGCTGGCGCTCGCCCGCGTCGAACGTCCCGACGCCGCGCAGGAGGTCGCGAACGACGCTTGGCTCGCCATCGCGCGCGGACTCCACCGCCTCGACGACCCGGCCTGCTTCCCCCGTTGGGCCTTCCGCATCGTCGAGCGCCGCGGGGCCGACTGGGTTCGCGCGCAACAGGCCTCCCGCCGGCGCGAACTCGCCGCCGTGGCCGAAGCCGAGACGCTTGCTCCCGCCCCGGCGCCGGCGCCCGCCGCCGAACCGCCGGACGAGATCCTCACCCTGCGTGCCGTCATCGCCCTTCTGCCGGCCGACGCCCGCCGGCTCCTGCATCTCTTCTACGACCACGGCCGCAGCGTCGCCGAGATCGCCGCCATCCTCACCGTCCCCGCCGGCACCGTGAAGTCCCGCCTCTTTCACCTCCGCGAAACGCTGAAGCAACAACTCGAAAGGAAACTCCCATGAACGACCTCGATCAACGCATCCAATCCGCCCTCCGCTCCGGGGCGACCGACTCCGACCTCGGTTCCGACCCGAACATTGCCGAGGAGGTCATCGGCACCTTCCGCGGCCGCAACCGCCTGCTGATGGTCTTCTCCTTCGCCTACAGCGTCGCCCTCTTCGTCCTCGCGATCTGGGCCGGCTTCAAGTTCTACCACGCCACCGCCGTCGTCGCGCAGCTCCAGTGGGGCGCGCTCGCGCTGTTGTGCCTGCTCATCGTCATGTTCGTGAAAGTCTGGTTCTGGCTCGAGATGCACACCAACCGCGTCCTCCGCGAAGTGAAGCGCGTCGAACTCCTCCTCGTCACCCGCACCAGCCCCCGCAACTGACCCCGCCACCGCGCCAAAATCCCCGCCACCCCGGCCGCCACCCGCCCCGCGAACATGACACTTAATAAGTGTCATGTTCCCCGGCCTCCCCGGCGCTTCACTCGGAAAATCGATCCGATCGCAGCCGTTTCGGCCCACCGCAACATGACACCTATTAAGTGTCATACGACTTTTCGCCTCGCGGGTGGCGGGCAAATGGAGGCTTCCGCCGGGGCACGGCTTCAAACTAGGCTGCGGGCATGACTGAACAGCAGCAGCACGTCGAAAACGTCCGCGCCTCCGCCGCCCGCATCGCCACCGCCGCCCGCGGGATGCAGCCGCGCGTGGCGATCATCCTCGGTTCCGGTCTCGGCGGCCTCGCGGCGAAGGTGGAGGACCCGGTCGTGTTGCCTTACCGCGATCTGCCCGGATTCCCGGTGCTCACGGTCGCCGGCCACGCCGGGCAACTCATCGTGGGCCGGCTCGAGGGAGTGCCGGTGATCGTGCTCAACGGCCGCAAGCATTTCTACGAGACGACCGACGCCTACCCGCTGAAGACCATGATCCGTGCCGTGCGCGCGGTCGGGGTCGACACGCTGTTCCTCTCCAATGCCGCGGGCAGCCTGCGCGCGCACATCGGCGTGAGCGAGCTGATGGTGATTTCCGACCACATTAATTTTCTCGGCCTCAATCCGCTCACCGGACCGAACGATGAGGCCTTCGGGCCGCGCTTCTTTCCCGTGGCGGACGCATGGGATCCGGAGTTGCGCGCCCGCGTCAAGGCCGTCGCCGCCGCGCAGGGCATCACGCTGCACGAGGGCGTCTACGTGGCGTTCCGCGGCCCGTCGTTCGAGACCCCGGCCGAGATCCGCATGGCGCAGGGCTGGGGGGGCGACGCCGTCGGCATGTCCAGCGTGCCGGATTGCCTGATCGCGCGGCATTGCGGCCTGAAGGTCGTCGGCGTCTCCTGCATCACGAACATGGGCGCCGGTCTCTCCGACGAGAAACTCTCGCACGCGCACACGCTCGAGAACGCCGCGCGCGGCGCCGCCGCGTTCGAGCGGTTGGTCATCGCCGCGGTCAAGGTGCTCTGAGCCGGACCCGGTGCGCAGCGTTTGACGCTGCGGGATTGCGCCGTAGCGTGGCGGAGCTTCGTCACCCCGCTTCCCCATGCGCTTCCTCCGTGCTCCGCTCGCTGTTGCCCTGCTCCTCGCCCTCGCTGTCGCTGCGCCGCTCAGCGCGCAACGCACGAACAAGCCGCTGCTCCACGGCAAGCACTGGGTCGCCGTCACCGGCAAGCCCATCGCCGCCACCGCCGGCGCGCGGCTTTTCATCCACGGCGGCAACGCCATCGACGCCGCCTGCGCCATGCTCGCGGCGACCTGCACGATGTGGGACACGCTCGGCTGGGGCGGCGAGACGCAGGCGCTGATCTACAACCCGAAGACCGGCCAGGTCATCGGCGTCAACGCCCTCGGTGTCGCGCCGACCGGCGCCACGCCGGAATTCTACCGCGCCCAAGGCCTGCCCTTCCCGCCCGAATACGGCCCGCTCGCCGCCGTGACGCCCGGCACGCCCGGCGGTCTCCTGGTCATGCTCGCGGAGTTCGGCACGAAATCGCTCGCCGAGGTGCTCGCGCCGGCGATCGAGATGGCCGACGGCTACCCGATCGAGGCGCAGGCCGCCGACCAGATTGAGCGCATGCGCGGCGAGATCGAGAAATGGCCCGAGTCGGTCCGCGTCTTCCTGCCGCACTACAATCCCGCCGACCCGAAGCAACGCGCCGCCCCGCGCGGCGGCGACATCTACCGCCAGCCCGAACTCGCCGCCACGCTCCGCCAGCTCGTCGAAGCCGAACGCGCCGCGCTCGCCGCGGGCAAGGACCGCAAGGCCGCGATCATGGCCGCCTACGACCGGTTCTACCGCGGCGACATCGCGCAGGAACTCGTCCGCGGCACGCAGGAGCGCGGCGGGCTCATCACGCTCGCCGACCTCGACCGCTGGCGCGTGAAGCTCGAGGAGCCGGTCTCCGTCAACTACAAGGGCGTCGACGTCTACAAGCTCACCACCTGGACCCAGGGCCCGGCGATGTTGCAGGCGTTGAACATCCTCGAGCACGTCGACCTCCGCGCGATGGGCTACAACTCCGCGCGCTACATCCACGCGCTCTATCAGGCGATGAACCTCGCGTTCGCCGACCGCGATTTCTACTACGGCGATCCCGATTTCGCGCCCGCCGAGCCCGTGCGCGGCCTGCTCTCGAAGGACTACGCGAAGCAGCGCTTCGCCTCCATCAACTGGGAGAAGAACGACGCCGGCGCGCGCCCGGGCGATCCGTATCCGTTCCAGGGCGAGACGAATCCCTTCGCCGAATTGTTGCAAAAATGGACGCCGCAGCCGCCGACCTCGGCCACCAAACCCGCGGGTTTTCAAGTCACGGCCACCGAGAGTGCGTTCACGCCGGACGAACATTTCCGGATGGGCACGACGTCCATCCAAGCCGCCGACGCGGAAGGTTGGGTGATTTCCGTCACGCCGAGCGGCGGCTGGATCCCCGCTTTCGTCGCCGGACGGACCGGCGTCGGCCTCTCGCAGCGGATGCAAAGCTTCGTCCTCGATCCCGCGATGAACCCCTTCAACGTCCTCGAACCGGGGAAGCGCCCGCGCGTCACGCTGACGCCGTCGCTCGCTTTGAAGGACGGCAAGCCCTTCCTTGCGTTCTCCGTGCAGGGCGGCGATTCGCAGGACCAGAATCTCCTGCAATTCTTCCTCAACGTCGTGGAGTTCGACATGAACGTCCAGCAGGCCGCCGAGGCGGCGAACATCCAGAGCTTCCAGATGCAGTCGTCCTTCGGCGACCACCGCTCCGAACCGGGCCGCCTGCAGGTCCGGCAGGACGTGCCCGAGTGGGTGTTGGGCGACCTGCGCCGCAAGGGTTACCGGATCGAGACCCTGCCGCGCGTCTACGCGCCGACCACCGCGATCTTCATCGACCGGGCCCGCGGCGCCCTGCAAGGCGCCGCGTCCGACACCGGCGAAGACTACGGCATCGCGTGGTGAAAGGCCGCGCGCACCAAAATCGCGGCTGGCGCCGCGTCCTGATGTAGGTGGCGCGCTTGCGCGCCACATTGCACGCCAGCGCTCACCCTACCCGGCGGCGTCGTAATGCCGCGCGAGGGCGAGCATCCGCTCGAGGTGGGCCTGCTCGGGACCGACCTGCGCGAGCTGGAGCGCGCGACGGAAACTTTCCGCGGCGGCGCGGTGCTCGCCGAGCCGCCAGTGCAGTTCGCCGGTGACGGCATGGAGCAGGTAATGCGACTCGAAGCGCTGCGCGGCCGGGATCGCGGCCAAGGCCTCGAGCCCGGCGCGCGGGCCATGCACCTGCGCGACGGCGACGGCGCGGTTCAGCGCGATGATCGGCGATGGGCGTAGCCGCGCGAGCTCGTCGTAGTGCCGCAGGATACGCGACCAATCGGTCGACGCCGCGTCGGGCGCGAGGCAATGCAGCGCGGCGATGCCGGCTTGCAGGTGATACTCGCTCAGGTCACCGCCTTGGGCCGCCTGCGCGAGGTGGGCGAGACCGCGGTCGATCATCGTCTGGTCCCAGCGCGAGCGGTCCTGGTCGTCGAGCCGGAGCAGCGCGCCGTCCTCGTCGACACGCGTCGGGAAGCGAGCGGCGGTGAGCAGCATGAGCGCGAGCAACGCATGGGTGCGCGGCGTGTCGCCGGCCGGGTGGGCGGCGAGTTGGCCGGCGAGGCGGATGGCCTCGGCGCAAAGGTCTTCGCGGAGCAGCCGGTCGCCGGACGAGGCCTTGTGGCCCTCGTTGAAGAGCAGGTAGAGCGTCGCGAGCACGCCGTCGAGACGGTCGCTCAGTTCGGTCGGGAGCTCGGGCAGCTCGAAGCTCACGCCGGCTTCGCGGAGGCGCTGCTTGGTGCGCGTGAGTTGCTTGTCGATCGCGGCGGGCGTGCCGAGGAAGGCCCGGGCGATCTCGCCGGTGCTGAAGCCGCAGAGCACCTTCAGCGCGAGCACGACCTGCGCGTCGGGCGCGATGGCGGGATGGCAGCAGACGAAGAGGAGGCGCAGCGTGTCGTCCTCGATGGCGTTCTCCGCGCGCGGGCCTTCGGAGGTGCGGCTGCCGTGGTGGAGCTCGACGTGCGTGACGATGGCGTCCTGCTTGCCGGCGGACATGATGCGGTGGCGCAGCGCGTCCTTGGCGAGGTTCATCGCCACGCGCGTGATCCACGCGGAGGGATTGTCGGGGATGCCGCCCATCGACCACGCATGGAGGGCGCGCAACATGGCCTCCTGCGCGATGTCCTCGGCGAGCGAGAGGTTGTGGACGCCGAGCAGGCGCACGAGCGCGCCGTGCAGACGGCCGGTCTCGTGGCGGAAGAAATGTTCGACCAGCTGGGCCGGTTGCGCGTGCGCGGCGGAGGGCGGACCGGCGTCGGGAGATGGAGCGGACTCCGCCATGAGCGTCGCCTCGTTCAGGACTTCGCGGCGCCGCTGGTGGAGCCGTGCGTGGTGGTGACGCCGAGGTGGCAATGCGGCGTCATTTCCCGCACCTCGATGATCAGCCCGTGTTCGAGCCCGGGGTGGCGGCGGGCGATCTCGGTCGCCTCGTCGAGGTCGCGCACGAGGAGTTTCACGAAGCCGCCGACGGCTTCCTTGGCCTCGGCGAAGGGGCCGTCGGTCACGCGCGCGCCGCCGGGGCCGGAGACGACGCGCGTGGCGAGCTCGAGCGGCTGGCCTTCGACGGCCTTGCCCGACGCGAGCAGGCCCTCGAACCACGCATTCCAGCGCACGACGAGTTGCTGGCGCTCCTCGGCGGAGAGATGGGCGTGGGTCTCGGGACCGGTGTTGCGGAAGAGAAGAATGTAGGGAACGGCGGGGGAGGGCGGCGTGGACATGGCGGGGAGGTCTCTGTCTACGACGCACGGGCGCGGCCCGGAAGGACAGAGTCGTGATTTTTTCAAAAAACAGCGTGCCCGTGACGGCGGGGTTTGCTTGGCTGCCGGGGCGCGAAAAATCCCCACTCCCCTGTCCGAATCGCGCCCGCCCATCCGTCGATGGGTGACAACGCTCTTCCACGCCATGAACCAACCCCACGCTCCTGCGTCGCGCGGCTTCACGCGCTTCTTCCCCGTCATCGCCCGCGTCCTGCTCGGACTGATTTTCTTCGTCTTCGGGCTGAACGGCTTTCTGAACTTCATCCCGCCGCCGCCGCCCGAGGCGTTGCCGCCTAAGCTCGTCGCATTCAGCCAGGCGATGATGGACAGCGGCTACCTCATGTCGCTCGTCAAGGGCACCGAGGTCGTGGTGGGCCTGCTCCTGTTGCTCAACCGCTTCGTGCCGCTCGCGCTGGTCGTGCTCGCGCCGGTGACGGTCAACATCGTGGCGGTCCACCTCCTCCTCGCGCCCAGCGGCCTGGTCATGGCGCTGGTCGTGCTCGCGCTGAATCTCTACCTCGCTTGGGTGCATCGCGCGGCGTTGCGGCCGCTGTTCACCGCGCGTCACGAAACCGCCTGACTCCTTCGCATTCTCTCCCGCCCACCAACCCCAACCCACGTCCCACATGCCCCGTTACATCGACGGTTACGTCCTGCCGGTTCCCAAGAAAAACCTCGCTGCCTACCGCAAGATGGCGACCCAAGCGGCCAAGGTCTGGAAGAAGCACGGCGCGCTCTCCTATTGCGAAGCGGTCGGCGACGACATGCAGACGAAGTTCTGCCCCGGATTCCCTGAGCTGGTTAAACCCAAGCGCGGGGAGACGATTGTCTTCTCCTTCATCGTCTTCAAATCCCGCGCCCACCGCGACCGCGTCAATGCCAAGGTGATGGCCGACCCGGAGCTGATGGATGGGTTCGACCCGAAGAAGGTGCCCTTCGATTGCCGGCGGATGGTCTACTCCGGTTTCCAGGCCCTGGTCGACCTCTGACGCCCCGGCGGCGCGTCAGCCGAACATCAGCCGGCAGACGGCCACCGACGCCACGATGCCGACGAAATCGGCGAACAGCCCCGCGGCCAGCGCGTGCCGCGGCCGGCGGACGCCAACGGCGCCGAAATACACGGCGATGACGTAGAACGTCGTCTCCGTGCTGCCGTAGACGGTGCCCGCGATGCGCGACACGAGCGAGTCGGGCCCGGTGGTCTGCACGAGCTCGGTGAACATCGCCAGCGAGGCGCTGCCGCTCAACGGCCGCACCAGCGCCATCGGCATCAGCTCGGGCGGGAAGCCCAGCGGCACCAGCAGCGGCGCGAGGAGACTCTTCATCGCCTCGATGCCGCCCGCGCCGCGGAACATTCCGATCGCCACGAGGATCGCGACGAGGAAGGGCACGATGCGCGTCGCCACGCCGAAGCCCTCCTTCGCGCCCTCGACGAACTCCTCGTAGACCTTCACGCGCCGCAGCGCCGCATAGAGGGGGAAAAAGAGCAGCAGCGCCGGCACCGCCATGAGCGAGAGCGTGCCGATCGAGCGCAGCAGCACGTGCCGGCCGGACGTGTCCTCCCACGCCGGCGGAGAGACCTGTTCCGGAAAGATCGCACCGTGCAGCGACGCTGTCGCCGCGCGGTAGCTCTGCGGCGCGAGCGCAATCCAGAGAAACACGGCCACGGCGGCCGCACCGAGCAGGAACAGCGTCCACCGGCCGGCGGCGGTCAGCGGCGCGGGATCGGGGAGCGGTTCCACCTCCGCCGGCGCGGACGCGGCGGCCGCAGCCGACTCGCCGGCGGGCGCCGGGGCGGCGCGGAAAATCCGCCAGCTTTGCAACCACTTCACGGCGCCGATGCCGGCGATGGTCGAGAAGGTCGTGGCGATCAGCGCCGTGCCGACAATGGCCGTCGGATCCTTCGACCCCTGCGCGGCGAGCAGCGCCACGGCGGTCGCGGGAATGAGCTGGATGCTGCTCGTGTTGATCGCGAGGAACGTGCACATGGCGTTCGTCGCGGTGCCGGGGTGCGGATTCAGCGTCTCGAGATCCCGCATCGCGCGCAGGCCGAGCGGCGTGGCCGCGTTGGAGAGCCCGAGCATGTTGGCGGCCATGTTCATCACCATCGAGCCCATCGCCGGGTGGTCGGCGGGCACCTCCGGAAAGAGCCAGCGCAGCACCGGTCGCAGCGCGCGGGCGAGCACCTGCACCAGGCCGGACCGCTCCGCGAGCCGCATCATGCCGAGCCAAAGCGCCATCACGCCCACGAGCGGCAGGGCGATCTTCATCACGGCGGTCTCCGCCATGCCGAAGGCGCCCGCGGTCACCTCCGCCAGGCGGCCGGTCGCGGCGCCGATCACCACGGAGAGCGCGACCAAGGCGAGCCAGAGGTAGTTCAGCATCGCCGCGGTATTAAGGTGCCCGTCACGGCGCGGGCGAGCGAAAAGGCGCGCGCGGGCAGTTGGTGCCGAACCCGGCGCCTCGCGGCTTGCGCCGCCGGGCGCGCCGCGCTTTGCTCCGGTTTTTCCCCGTGGCCAAGACGCGCGTCGAAATCGTCCAGGAAAACCTCATTGCCGGCATCCGCTCGGCCCCCGCCGCCGCCTCGCGCCGGCGAAGTGACGCGCCGCTCGGCGAACACACCACGCTCACGGCCGGACGCGCACTCGAGTTGTTCGAGGACATGGTCGCGAGCCGCCTGCTCGACGTCGCGGCGCGCGAGATGCGCAAGACGAACCAGTCGTTCTACACCATCTCCAGCGCCGGCCACGAACAGAACGCCGTCCTCGGAGCGCTCCTGCGCAAGGACGATCCCTGCTTCCTCCATTATCGCTCCGGCGGCCTGATGAACGCCCGCGCGCGGCACGAACCTGGCCTCGATCCAATCTTCGACACGGTGCTCTCGTTCTGCGCCTCGGCCGACGACCCGATCTCCGGCGGACGCCACAAAGTCTGGGGCAGCAAGCCGCTCTGGGTGCCGCCGCAGACCAGCACCATCGCTTCGCACCTCCCGAAAGCCTACGGCCTCGCCTACGCGCTCCGTCGCGCGCACCGCCTCGGGATCGCCAACGGTCTCGCCGCCGACTCGGTCGTGCTCTGCTCCTTCGGCGACGCTTCTTCGAACCACGCGACGGCGCTTGCCGGCATCAACTCCGCCCGCTACGCCGTCCGCCGCGGCGGTGACGCGCCGGTGATTTTTCTCTGCGAGGACAACTGCATCGGCATCTCCGTCGAGACGCCGCGCAACTGGATCCACGACAACTTCGGCCACTCCGCCCACCTGCACTACGTCGAACTCGACGGCACGATGGACGTCATCTGGGACCCCGCCGCCGCCGCGATCGAACACTGCCGTCACACGCGCAAGCCCGTCTTCCTTCACCTGCATACGATCCGGCTCTGGGGACACGCCGGCACCGACGTCGAGACTTCCTACCGCACGGTCGAGGAGGTCGAGGCCATCGAGGCGCGCGACCCGCTGCTCGCCAACGCCCGCATGTTGATCGCCCGCGGGGCCGCCACGGCGGACGAGTTGCTTGCGCTCATCGCCGGCGTGCAGGCGCGGATCGACGCTGCCGCGGCCGAGGTCGTGCGCCGTCCGAAGCTCACGCGCGTCGACGACATTGTCCGACCGCTCGCACCGTTCGACGAGCCGGCCGTCCGCGCCGTGGCGAAGGTCCAGCTCACAGCGGAGGCGCGGCTGGCGCAGCTCGGCGCGCCGTTGCCCGAGGACAACAAGACCGCGGTGAAGCGCACGCTCTGCTCGCACCTCAACTCCGCGCTCGCGGACGAGATGCTGCGTTTCCCGGAAATCTCCGTCTTCGGCGAGGACGTCGGCCGCAAGGGCGGCGTCTATGGCGTGACGCAGGGGCTGCAGAAGAAATTCGGCCCGCACCGTTGCTTCGACACGCTGCTCGATGAGACGACGATCCTCGGCCTCGCGCAGGGCATGGGCGTCGCCGGGATGCTGCCCGTCCCTGAGATCCAATACCTCGCCTACCTCCACAACGCCCTCGACCAGCTCCGCGGCGAGGCGTGCTCGCTCCAGTATTTTTCCAACGGCCAGTTCGCCAACCCGATGGTCGTCCGCGTGCAGGGCCTCGCCTACCAGAAGGGCTTCGGCGGGCATTTCCACAACGACAACTCCATCGGCGCCCTGCGCGACATCCCTGGCCTGCTCGTCGGCGTGCCCTCGCGCGGCGACGACGGCGCGAAGATGCTCCGTGGCCTCCTCGCCACGGCGCGCGCCTGCGGCCGCGTGGCCGTCTTCATCGAGCCCATCGCGCTCTATCACGAGCGCGACCTCTATGCCGACGGCGATGGCGCGTGGCTCTTCGATTACCCGACGCCCGAACAGATGCTCCTGCCGGGCGAAGTTGGCGTCTACCACCCGAAGGCGAAGGATCTGCTCATCGTGACCTACGGCAACGGCGTGCGCCTCTCGTTGCGCGCCGCGAAACGCCTCGAGGCGGAAGGCATTGCCGCCCGCGTGCTCGACCTGCGCTGGCTGAATCCGTTGCCGATGGACGCCGTGCTCCAACACGCGCGCGCCTGCGGCCGCGTGCTCGTGGCCGACGAGTGCCGCGCCACGGCCGGCGGCATCGCCGACGCGGTCATCGCCGGCCTGGCCGAGAGCGGTTTCGCCGGCCCGATGCGCTCGGTGCGCGCGGTGGATTGCTACGTCCCGCTCGCGGCGGCGGCCAACCTCGTGCTGATGTCCGAGCAGCAGATCTTCGAGGCAGCGCAGGGGATGCCGGGGAAGAAGTGAGTCAGCCCATCGCGCCGCCGTGGCGTGACACGGGGTAGGGCGAGGCGTCCCGCCGAGCCGCGGCTCACCCGGAGGGTTCGCCCTACCTGCAGTTGGCCGGCGGCACAGTGGGCTGCGCTCTGTGGCACACAGCGTCTTCGGACTTTTCGTCGCGCGGGCGGTCGGTATTCTGTCCCGGCATGAAGCCGATCGTTGAACTGCAGCGGCGGACCACGCCTTTCCCCAAACCGCAGGCCCTGTTTGTCGATGGCCACACCTTGTGGGTGAGCTCGCGCACGACGAAGCATCTCTACGCGCTCGAGCGCGACAGCTTCGCCGTCACCTGGGATACGTCGGTTCCCGATGGCATGACGCCGTGGGGCGTGACCAAGGTGGAGCGCGATCTGTTCACCGTCTGCGGAACGGATGCGAGCGAGGTGGATGACCGCGTCATCCGCCGCGTGGTGCCGCGCTACGGGGTCGATCCGGATTTCCGCTGGGCCTGCCCGGAGGGCATGGGCTCGCATCTCTCGCACACCGGCGCGGCGCTCGTGCTCAGCCAGTGGTATCCCAAGAAACTCATCGTCTTCGATGTCGCGGGAGTTCCGGTGCGGACGATCGAGGTCGGCCACGGCGTCGTGGGACATTGCTTCGCGCAGGGCGCGTTCTACCTCGCGACGACTGATGCGGAGGAGACGGACGAGTATTGGCTGTCGCGGCTCGATCCGACGACGGGGCGCGTGGAGCATCTGGCGCGCATCGGTTTTCCGGCGCGCGCGCTGGCCTTCGACGGCACGCATTTCTGGACGAATCACCGCGAGGCGGACCAGATCGTGCGCTTCTCGCCCGGCTGAGGAGCGGCCGCGGCTTCAGGCGGACGCAGGTTTGCGTCCGCGGATGTGGAGGAAATAGGCGACGACCTTCGCGTCGCTCAGCGACGGATGGTCGCGCAGGGCTTCGTCGCTCGGGCAGGGTTCGGCGAATTTTTCCAGCGCGAAGCCGGCGGCGAGGAGCAGGTTCAGCCACTCGCTGAGCGGCCGGTGAAAGCGCGGCACCTTGAAGGGCGGCAGCTTCTCGCGCAGCGACGCCGGGGCGGCGCCGAAGATCCATTCGTCGATCCGGCCGCGCGCATCGACGAAGTAGTCGCCGACCTCGATGGCGTAGGTGATGCGGTCCTCGTCGCGCAGGTTGCGCCGGTGCGGCGGATTGAAGCAGGGGTGAGTCATCGAGAACTGCAGGAAACCGCCCGGCTTGAGCACGCGGAACGCCTCGGCGAGGACGCGCTCGGTCTCGGGCACGTCCATCAGGCTCATGAAGCCGGTGGCGAAATCGAAGCTCGCGTTGGCGAAAGGCAGTTCCACCGCGCTGCCGTGGACGTAGGCGATCCCGAGCGGCGCCCGGGTTTCCTCGGCGCGGGCGTGACGGATGAAGTTCTCCGCGATGTCGAGGCCGGTCATCTGCGCGCCCCGCCGGGCGACCAGGCGCGTGTTGTGGCCCTCGCCGCAGCCGATGTCCAGGCCGGTCAACCCGGTGACGGGTGGCAACAGCTCGAGAAAGGCGGGCGTATTGAGGCGGTCGCGATAGATGTCGCAGCCGGCGCGCGCGAGCTTGGTCCAGGTGTCGGCGTTGGCGTTCCAATAAGCCCCGGCCTCGAGGTGGTTCATGCCGCAGCTGGTCCCGGTGCCCGGTTCGTCACTCCGCCGTCTCGTTGTAGAGCTCGCGACCGATGAGGATGCGGCGGATCTCGTTCGTGCCGGCGCCGATGTCGTAGAGCTTGGCGTCGCGGAGGAGGCGGCCGGTGGGATACTCGTTGATGTAGCCATTGCCGCCAAGGCACTGGATGGCCTCGAGGGCGACTTTCACGCCGCACTCGGAGGCGTAGAGGATGCAGGCGGCGGCGTCCTTGCGCGCGGCGCGGCCGGAGCCGGCGTCGAGCGAGCGGGCGACCTGGTAGCTGAAGGCGCGGGCGCTCTGGAGCGCGACATACATGTCGGCGACCTTGCCCTGCATGAGCCCGAAGGTGCCGATGGCGGCACCGAACTGTTTCCGCTGGTGCACGTAGGGCAACACGATGTCCATCGCCGCCTGCATGATGCCAATCGGGCCGCCGCTGAGGACGCAGCGCTCGGTGTCGAGGCCCTTCATCAGGACGCGCGAACCGCCGTTGACCTCACCGAGCACGTTCTCCTCGGGGATATGGCAGTTCTCGAAGACGAGTTCGCAGGTGTTCGAGCCGCGCATGCCGAGCTTGTCGAGTTTCTGCGCGGTGCTGAAGCCCTTCATGCCCTTCTCCACGATGAAGGCGGTCATGGCCTTCGAGCCGTGGTCCTTCGAGGCCGTGCGCATGTAGACGATGAGGACGTCGGCCTCGGGGCCGTTGGTGATCCACATCTTCGTGCCGTTGGCGACCCAGTGGTGGCCCTTCTTCACGGCGCTGCAGGCCATCGAGCCGACGACGTCGGAGCCGGCGCCGGACTCGGACATCGCGAGCGCGCCGACGTGCTTGCCCGAGCAGAGCTTCGGCAGGTAGCGCGCGCGCTGCTCGGCGGTGCCGTTGAGGTAAAGGTTGTTGAGGCAGAGGTTCGAGCAGGCGCCGTAAGAAAGTCCGACGGAGGCCGAGGCGCGCGAGATCTCCTCCATCGCGACGAGGTGCGCGAGGTAGCCCATGCCGGAGCCGCCGAACTCCTCGGGGATGGTGATGCCGAGCAGGCCGAGTTCGCCGAACTTCTTCCACAGGTCCTGCGGGAACTCGTTCTTGTGGTCGATGGCTTCGGCGCGCGGGGCGATTTCCTTGGCCGCGAAATCGCGGACGGATTGACGGAGGGCGTCGATTTCTTCGGAGAGCGAGGGTGCGAGCATGGAGCGTGGGTGCGAGGGCGGATGGCACGGCGGGCGAGGGGCGCGCGCCAATGCATGGCCTCAACAAAGGCAACGCCCCGGCTCGTGCAACTGTGCAGCCTTGCGCGCAGGGGTTATCACTTTCGCGAATGCCGCTGTTTAAGAAATGCGTGGTCGCGCTGATGCACGGCGCGCAAGCGGGCGGGCAGACGAGAACGCGTTGGCGGCCTCGCGGAGCTCGGCCCTCCACGCTTCGTCGCGGAATTTGGGTCGTTCAACCCACCCAGGCGCGGGCGTTGTGGAAGAGCTGCATCCAGGGCGATTCGTCGCCGGTCCAGTCGGCGGGGCGCCAGCTGAGGTTGACGTTGCGGTGGATGCGCTCGGGGTGCGGCATCATGATCGTGACGCGACCGGTCGTCGTCGTGAGCGCGGTCATGCCGAAGGGCGAGCCGTTCGGGTTGAGCGGGTAGTGCTCGGTGACGCGGTGATGGTTGTCGACGAAGCGCGCGGCGACGAGGCCGGAGGCGCTGCACGCCTGCGCGGCGGCGGCGTCCTTGAACTCGGTGAAGCCTTCGCCGTGCGAGACGACGATGGGGATGACGGAGCCTTCCATGCCGCGGAAGAGGACGCTGGGGCTCTTCTCGATCTGCACGGAAACGAAGCGCGCCTCGAAGCGCTCGGATTTGTTCTGCACGAAGCGCGGCCAGTGGCCGGAGCCGGGGATGAGTTCGTGGAGGTTGCTCATCATCTGGCAGCCGTTGCACACGCCGAGGGCGAAGGCGTCCTCGCGGGCGAAGAAGGCGGCGAACTCGGCGCGGGCGCGCTCGTGGAAGAGGATGCTCTTGGCCCAGCCTTCGCCGGCGCCGAGCACGTCGCCGTAGCTGAAGCCGCCGCAGGCCGCGAGGCCGCGGAAATCGGCCAGCGAGACACGGCCGCTGAGGATGTCGGTCATGTGCACGTCGACCGCCGAGAAACCCGCGCGCGTGAACGCGGCGGCCATCTCGAGGTGGCTGTTCACTCCTTGCTCGCGCAGGATGGCGATGCGTGGCCGGCTGCGCGAAGTAACAAGTGCCAAGTTCGAAATAGCAAGTGAAGTGGTCTGAGCTTGGGACTTGTTCCTTGTTCCTTGGTCCTTTCCGCCGGTCGCTGCGGAGTCGGCAGACGCCGCCAACGCAAACGTCAGCACCGGACGGATGCCCGGATTGTCCCGGTCGAGGCGGAGCTGGTGTTCTTGTTCGGCGCAGGCGGGGTTGTCGCGGAGGCCTTGGATGCGGCGGGTGACGCCGGACCAGTGGTCGCGGAGGACGAAGAGATCCTCGTCGAAGAGCACGCGGCCGGCCTGGCGGATGACGATGCGTTGCGATGGGTTGAGCGTGCCGAGGCGCGAGGTGCAGGTCTTGAAGCCGTGGCGGCGCAGGACGGCGGACACGTCGTCGAGGTCGGACTCGCGGACTTGGATGACGGCGCCGAGCTCCTCGCTGAAGAGTTGCGAGAACGCGCTCGGGCTGCGGTCGCTGAGCTTGATGGCGGCGGCGGGCAGATCGAGGTCGACGCCGGTGTGGCCGGCGAAGGCCATCTCGACGACGGCGGCGAACAGGCCGCCGTCGGAGCGGTCGTGATAGGCGAGGATCTTCTGCTCGCGGCCGAGGAGCTGGATGGCGTTCCAGAATTCCTTGAGGTCGCCCGGATCGTCCACGTCGGGTGCTTCGGCGCCGGTCTGCGCGACGACTTGGGCGAGGATGGAGCCGCCGAGGCGGTTCTTGCCGCGGCCGAGGTCGATGAGCAGGAGAACGGTGTCGTCGACGCGTTGCAGCTGCGGCGTCAACGTCAGCCGCACATCCTCGACGGACGCGAAGGCGGAGACGATGAGCGAGACGGGGGCGGTCATGCGCTTTTGGCCGGCGCCGTCCTTCCAGACGGTGCTCATGCTCATCGAGTCCTTGCCGACGGGGATGGTGATGCCGAGGGCGGGGCAGAGTTCCATGCCGACGGCGCGCACGGCGGCGTAGAGGTCGGCGGCATCGCCGGGCACGGCGGGCGCGGCCATCCAGTTGGCGGAGAGGTTGACCTTGCCGAGCGCACCGATCTGCGCGGCGGCGAGGTTGGTCAGCGCCTCGCCGACGGCGAGACGGGCGGAGGCGGCGGCATCGTTGACCGCGACGGGCGTGCGTTCGCCCATCGCCATCGCCTCGCCGCTGAACACATCGAAGGCGGCGACCGTCACGCCGCAATCGGCCACAGGCACCTGCCACGGGCCGACCATCTGGTCGCGCGCAATCAAACCGCCGACGGAGCGGTCGCCGATGGTGATGAGGAAGGTCTTGTCCGCGACGGCCGGGTGCGAGAGGACGCGGCGCGCGGCCTCGGCGAGCGTGAGGTCGCCGAGTTGCAGCGGCGCGAGCGGGCGGCGGAGCGACGATTCGCGGCGGTGCATCCGCGGCGGTTTGCCGAGGAGGACTTCGAGCGGCAGGTCGATCGGGCGGTTCTGGAAATGCGGGTCGTCGACCACGAGGCGCTTCTCCTCGGTCGCCTCGCCGACGACGGCGAAGGGTGCGCGCTCGCGGGCGCAGAGGGTGGCGAAGGTGTCGATGCGGTCCGCGGGGATCGCGAGGACGTAGCGCTCCTGGGATTCGTTGCACCAGAGCTCGAGCGGGCTCATGCCGGGCTCGTCGCTCGGGAGCTTGCGCAGGTCGAACTTGCCGCCGCGACCGCCGTCGTTGACGAGTTCGGGCAGGGCGTTCGAGACGCCGCCGGCGCCGACGTCATGGATGAACGCGATGGGGTTGTCCGCGCCCATCGCCCAGCAGCGGTCGATGACTTCCTGGCAACGGCGCTGCATCTCGGCATTGTCGCGCTGGACGCTGGCGAAATCGAGGTCCTCGGTGCCGGCGCCGCTCGCCATCGAGCTGGCCGCGCCGCCGCCGAGGCCGATGAGCATGGCCGGTCCGCCGAGGACGACGAGTTTGTCGCCCGGCTTGATCTCGCCCTTCTGCACGTGGTCGGCGCGGATGTTGCCGAGGCCGCCGGCGATCATGATGGGCTTGTGGTAGCCGCGGAGCTCGGTCGCGGGCGCGCCCGAGGGCGGAACGCTGAAGGCTGAAGGCGGAAGGCCGGAACTCTTGCCTTCCGCCCTCCGCTTTCCGCCTTCCGCCGAAGCCGAAGGAACTTCGGCTTCGTAGGTGCGGAAATAACCGTTGATGGCGGGGCGGCCGAACTCGTTGTTGAACGCCGCGCCGCCGAGCGGGCCTTCGATCATGATGTCGAGGGCGGAGACGATGCGGCCGGGTTTGCCGTGATCCTTTTCCCACGGCTGTTCGGCGCCGGGGAGGCGGAGGTTCGAGACGGTGAAGCCGACGAGGCCGGCCTTCGGCTTGGCGCCGCGGCCGGTGGCGCCTTCGTCGCGGATCTCGCCGCCGGAGCCGGTGGCGGCGCCGGGGAAGGGCGAGATGGCGGTCGGGTGGTTGTGCGTCTCGACCTTGCAGAGGAGATGGATGTCCTCGGTGCGGGTGACGTATTCGCCCGTCTGCGGGTCGACGAAGAAGCGTCCGCCCTTCGAGCCGGCGAGGACGGCGGCGTTGTCCTTGTAGGCCGAGAGAATACCGTCCGCGTGGAGCTGGTAGGTATTCTTGATCATCTGGAACAGCGAGCGGTCCTGCTTCGCGCCATCGATCTCCCAGGTGGCGTTGAAGATCTTGTGGCGGCAGTGCTCGGAGTTGGCCTGCGCGAACATCATCAGCTCCACGTCGTGCGGGTCGCGACCGAGCTTGGTGAACGCCGCGACGAGGTAATCGATCTCGTCCTCCGCGAGCGCGAGGCCGAGCGAGGTGTTGGCGGCGACGAGGGCGGCGCGGCCTTGGGTGAGCACGGGCACGCTCGTGAGCGGGCGCGGCTGCTCGTGGTGGAAGAGCACGGCGCAACCGGCGAGGTCGGTGAAGACCGCCTGCGTCATGCGGTCGTGAATCTTCGCGGCGAGCAGCGCGCGCTGGGCGTCGTCGAGGACGGCACCGCCGAGGTCGAAGGTGTAGGCGACGACGCGTTCGATGCGCTGGACGGCGGCGAGGCCGCAAAGGTGCGCGATGTCGGTGGCCTTGGACGACCACGGCGAGATCGTGCCCGGGCGCGGGGCGACGACGAGCGTCAGGCCGGCGAGATCGGCGGCGGCGCGGCTCGGGCCGTAGGTGAGCACGCGTTCGAGGACGGCGTGTTGGGCGGGCGTGAGGTCGGCGTTCGTCTCGACGACGTGATGAAAATCCGCGGCGACGGCGCGCACCGGAAGGCCGGCGGCGGTCAGGTCCTGCAGGAGTTTCTGGAGGCGGAAGGGCGAGAGGGCCGGGGAGCCGCGGAGAGTCAGCATGGTCGGGGACGCCGAGGCTTCGCCGGGAAGGGAGCGGCGTCAAGCGGCGGAACCGATACAGCACAGTCTCGGGCGGCGGACTGTGCCGGTCGGGCGGGGGAGCGGGGGCGGCGGCGTGCGGCGTGGCAAGGCGGGGTTCGGCGACCCCGCCCTACAATTTTCCCGACGCGGAAGAATTTCCGGTGCGAAAATTCGCCCGTCCGAGAAAGCCGTTGACCAATTCGCGCCGCGGCCAAACCTACGCTTTCCGCCCCATGAGCGAACACGTCACCCACGAATGCGGCATCGCGTTGATCCGGCTGAAGAAGCCGCTCTCCTACTATCAGGAGAAATACGGCTCGCCGCTGTGGGGGCTCTACCAGCTCTTCCTGCTGATGGAGAAGCAGCACAACCGCGGGCAGGACGGCGCCGGCGTGGCCTGCGTGAAATTCGACATGCCCGCGGGCGAGCCCTACATGTTCCGCGAGCGCACGACCGAGTCGAACCCGCTCGACAAGATCTTCCAGCCGCTGCTCAGCCGCTACAACGAGCTCGTCGCCGCCGGCACCGCGCACCCGGAGTTTCCCGAGACGGTGAAGAAGAGCTACGACTTCTGCGGCGAACTCTACCTCGGGCACCTGCGCTACGGCACCTCCGGCGGCTACAACCTCAGCGCCTGCCACCCGTTCTTCCGCCGCAGCTCCTGGCCGACGCGCAACCTCGTCCTCGCCGGCAATTTCAACATGACCAACACGGCCGAGTTGAACGCCGCCCTCACGGCGACCGGCCAGCATCCGATCTTCGCCACCGACACGCAGGCGCTGCTCGAGATGGTCGGCCACGGCCTCGACGAGCATCACGAGGAGCTCTACCGCGCCTTCAAGGCCAGCGGCTTGTCCGGCACGGAGATCACGCACCGCATCAACGAGGGCATGGACCCCGCGCACGTCCTGCGCCAGGTCTCGGCCGCGTGGGACGGCGGCTACACGCTCATCGGTGCGCTCGGCAACGGCGACGCCTTCGTCACGCGCGACCCGGCCGGCATCCGCCCCTGCCATTGGTTCGAGGACGACGAGGTCATCGCGTTCGCCTCGGAGCGCGCCCCGCTCTGCACGGTGTTCCACCGCACGCCCGACCAGGTGCGCGAGCTCGAGCCCGGCCACGTCGTCGTGGTGAAGAAGAACGGCACCGTGCGCGAGGAGCGCGTGAAGCCCGCGCTCCCGAAGGCGCAATGCACGTTCGAGCGCATCTATTTCTCGCGCGGCAACGACGCCGACATCTACCGCGAGCGCAAGGCGCTCGGCGCCGAGCTGGCCGACCCGATCCTCGCCGCCATCGGCCGCGACCTCGAGCACACGATCTTCAGCTTCGTCCCCAACACCGCCGAGGTCGCCTACCACGGCCTGATGAGCGAGCTGCGCTACCGCCGCCGCGCCGAGGTGAAGCAGGCCCTGCTCGACGCCGCCAAGCTCGGCGAGCTCACCGAGGAACTCGTCGACGAGCTCATCCTCATCAACTGGCCGCGCGGCGAGAAGATCGTCAGCAAGGACGCCAAGCTCCGCACCTTCATCGGCCAGGAGAAGTGGCGCAACACGCTCGCCTCGCACGTCTACGACGTCACCTACGGCATCGTCACGCCGAAGGACAACCTCGTCTGCATCGACGACTCGATCGTGCGCGGCACGACGCTGCGCCGCTCGATCCTCCGCATCCTCGGCCGCCTCAACCCGAAGAAGATCGTCATTGCCTCGACCGCCCCGCAGATCCGCTATCCGGACTGCTACGGCATCGACATGTCCGAGCTCGGTAAGTTCATCGCCTTCGAGGCCGCCGTCGCGCTGCTCAAGGAGCGCGGGCAGGGCGCCTTGCTCGAGGAGATTTATCAGGACTGCCGCCGCTACGTCGCCGCCGGCTCGCGCGAGACCGTCAACCACGTGCGCCGCGTTTATGAGCCCTTCACCGCCGAGGAAATTTCCGCGCGCATCACCGAACTCGTCACCCCGCGCAAGGGCGAATGGCAGGGCGAGGTGCAGATCCTTTTCCAGTCGCTCGAGAGCCTGCATCGTGCGCTCCCGAACCACAGCGGCGACTGGTATTTCAGCGGCAAGTATCCGACCCCCGGCGGCTACCGCGTCGTGAACCAGGCCTTCATCAACTACTACGAAAAGGCCGAAGGCCGGTCTTACTGATCTTTGCCCACGGAACACACGGAACACACTGAAATGGCATTTACCTGTTCCGTGTCTTCCGTGTGTTCCGTGGGCTCTCTCTCATGTCCCTGAGTTACGAATCCTCCGGCGTTAATTACGACCAGCTCGACGCGTTCAAGCGCGCCTGCCAGCGCGCGGCGAAGACCACGGCCTCTGCGCTTGCCGCCCACGGCTACGCCGAGCCGGCGAGCACGCGCGGCGAGAGCGCCTACCTGATCGAGGCCGCCGACCACTACCTCGCGCACGTCGAGGAAGGCCTCGGCACGAAGAACCTCGTGGCCGACGCCGTCTATGCGCAGACGGGGAAGAATTTCTACCGCGAGATCGCCATCGATACGGTCGCCACGATCGTCAACGACCTCGTCACCTGTGGCGCGCTGCCGATCTCCGTCGCGATGCACGCCGCCGTGGGCGAGTCCGACTGGTTCGCCGACACCGCGCGCATGAACGCGCTGGTCGACGGCTGGGCCGAGGGCTGCCGCCAGTCCGGCGCGGTCTGGGGCGGCGGCGAAACGCCGACACTGCGCGGCGTCGTCGAGAAGAACGCCATCGTCCTCGCCGGTTCCGCCATCGGCAAGATCGCTCCGAAAGCGCTCCGCATCACGGGTGACGTGCGTGACGGCGATGCCATCGTGTTCCTCGCGAGCTCGGGCGTGCAGACCAACGGCCTCTCGCTCTGCCGACTCATCGCGTCGCGTTTGCCGCAGGGTTACCAGACCCCGATCGGGCACGGCGATCCGCGCACCTACGGCGAGGCCTTGCTCGCGCCCTCGGTGATCTACGTCGCGTTCGTGCGCGAGTGCCAGCGCCGCGGGTTGAAGCTCAACTACGTCGCCCACGTCACCGGCCACGGCTGGCGCAAGCTCATGCGGCTCGACGAACCGTTCGTCTACGAGATCACCGCGCCGCGCGCGCCGCTGCCGCTGTTCAAGTTTCTTCAGGAAGCGGGACCGATCACCGAGCGCGAGATGTATGCGACCTTCAACCAAGGCGTCGGCTTCGCCGCCTACGTCGCGCCGGAGATCGCGGAGGCGGTCGTCGCCGCCGCGACGGCGTCCGGCTACGAAGCGTGGATCGCCGGACGCGTGAAGAAGGACGGTGCGCGCAAGGCGGTCGTCGTGCCGTCGCTCGGACTCGAATTTGACGGCAGCACGCTCCAGGTGCGCTGACAAAAAAGCGCCGGACCTGAAGTCCGGCGCGAGAAGGGAGAGCGAGTCAGCGAGCGCTCAGTCCTCGGTCGGGCTGCGATCGGCCGGGTTGTTGGGGGTCTGATTCTGGCCAGGCTGGTTGTTGTTATTCGTGTTGTTCTCGGTCTGTTGCTGTTGGCCTTGCTGACCCTGCTGCTGGCTCTGCTGTTGCTGTTGCTGCTGCTGCGCTTCCTGCGCCGTGTTCGTCTGCACGGGGGTTTGAGTGGGGGGCGGGGTATTTTCCGCGGTGCGCTGCTGCTCGTTCGTGGTGATCGTCGTGGTCTGCTGCGCCTGCTGGATGGCCTGCGTCACCGCTTGCGTGATGGCCTGTTGCGCGACGGCGGAGATCACGACCGGAGCGGTCACTTGGACGCTGGTGACGGAGCCTGTCGTCGTATCAACCGTGGCGACAGCGTTGATTTCGGTGCCGCCGACGACGGCGACTTCCGCGGTGCCACCCGCCTGGGTAACTTCGCCGCCGGCCAATTGGATCGTGCCGGTGAAGCTCACGTTGCCCTCGAAGGTGCTGAGGGTGAAACTGACCTGACCGTCCGGCTCGAAGCGCAGTTTGAGGCGGTAGGTGGTGCCGCGGATGCCGGCGGCGCCGACGGGCGTGCGGACGTCGTAGGAGGAACTGGAATTGAGCTTCTTCACGTTGCCGACCATTTCGCCATAAGCGAGGTTGAGGCGCGTGCGGGAGACGTTCGGCTCGTCGGTCAGGTTGGCGACGACGATGTCCTCGGCGAGCGGGTCCATCTTGAATTCCTCGATGGCGAGGCGGCTGGTCTCGCCGAGGTGGACGGAGGAGCCGTTGGCGAAGACGAGCACGACGCTCGCACCGCCGCCGGTGCGAACGGTGTCCGTTTCGAGCAGCAGGGTGTTTTCGCCGACGGGGCTTTCGGTGCCGTTGGCGGCAATCTTCACCACCGCGCCGGTGACGCGGACGGCCTTGATGGCACCGGCCTTGGATTGGGCGAAGGCGCCGGCGGCGCCGAATAGGAAAAGCAGCGCGCAACAAGCGATGCGGAGGAAGTGTTGACGGTTCATGGTCAGGGTGGGGGCGTAGCGCAGATTGGCTGCAATGGCAGGGTCTGCAATCCCGCTAACGGCCCATGCATTCTAGGTATTTAACCCCAGCACCGGTGTTGAAGAGGACGACGGACTCGTGCGGTTGCACCAGCCCTTGGGAGCGGAGGCGGCGCAAGGCGGCCACGCAGGCGCCGCCTTCGGGGGCGATGAAGAGGCCCTCGTTGCTGCCGGTCTCGCGCACGGCCGCAATCATCTCCTCATCGGTCACGGCGACCGCGCCACCGCCGGAGCGACGGAGGATATCGAGCATGATGTAGTCTCCGATCGCCTTGGGCACGCGGAGTCCCGAGGCGCTGGTCTGCGCCCCGACGTGCTCGGCGGCTGTCTTTTCTCCGGCTTGGAACGCGCGGACGATCGGCTGGCAGCCCGCGGCTTGGGCGCTGAACATGCGCGGGCGCTTCGGACCGATCCAGCGCAGGCGCTCCATTTCGTCGAAAGCCTTCCACATGCCGACCAAGCCCGTGCCGCCGCCGGTTGGGTAGATCACGACGTCGGGCAGTTCCCACGTCAGCTGCTCGGCGAGTTCGTAGCCGAGCGTCTTCTTGCCCTCGACGCGGTAGGGTTCCTTCAGCGTCGAGACATCGAACCAGCCCTCGGCGGCCTTGCGGCGCGCGACTTCCGCACCGCAGTCGGTGATGAGGCCGTTGATGAGGGTGACGTGCGCGCCGGTCTCGCGGCATTCGATGACGTTGGCCTGTGGCGTGTCGGCCGGCATGAAGATGTGCGCCTCGATGCCGGCGCGCGCGGCGTAGGCGGCGAGGGCTCCTGCGGCGTTGCCGGCGGAGGGCACGGCGAGTTTATTCAGGCCGAATTGCTTCGCCATCGACACGGCGGCGGACATGCCGCGGGCCTTGAAGCTCTGGGTCGGGTTCTGGGATTCGTCCTTGATCCACAGCCGGTCGCAGCCGAGCCGGGCACCGAGGCGCGGGGCGGGAAGCAGCGGCGTGAAGCCTTCGCCGAGCGTGACGATGTCGGCGTCGACCCGCACGGGCAGCACTTCGCGGTAGCGCCACATCGAGGCGACACGCCCGCGGAGCGCGTCCTTCGTGAGCGTGCGGGCCGCGGCGGCCAGATCGTAGGCAGGGTAGAGCGGCTTGGCGCAGCAGGGGCTGACGTTTTGCGGGACGGACGCATCGTGCGTCGCGCCGCAGGCGGTGCAAGCGAGGTGGGTGAGATGCACGCGGCCAGCGGAGCACATTTGCCCACGTCCCGAAAGCGCGAACCCCAAGCCTCCACCGCTCCGCACCGCTGCCTCCCGCCCCGGAGCCGATCCCATCGGCCCGAAGCGCGAGCCCGCTCCGCCCGACGATCCGGGGTCAGGCAACATGACACTTAATAGGTGTCATGTTGCGGCGGCCTCTTTTCGCGGTTGGTTCCGACAGGATTCGGGCGGGCCCGCGGTTCGCGCGCGGTGACTGGGGGCGACGCGGCGGTGTCGCTGCCCGCCGGCGCGGCGGCGGCGCACGTGGCGCGGGACGGGTTGGGTGGGTGAGATTGCGCTATCCTTCGGTCCCGTTTGCGGGCACGCTGCCGGCATGGAAAAACGCCCCTTCTCCGAACTCGGCCTCTCGCCGGCGCTGCTCAAGGCCGTCGACAAGATGGGCTTCGAGGAAGCCTCACCGATTCAGACCGCCGTCATCCCGCAGGCGCTGACGGGCCGGGACGTCATCGGCCAGTCCGCCACCGGCTCGGGGAAGACCGCCGCCTTCGCGCTGCCGGTGATCGAGAAGATCGACGTGGCGCAGCGCGCCGTGCAGGCGCTCGTCCTCTGTCCGACGCGCGAGCTGGCGGTGCAGGTGGCGGAGGAGTTCGGCAAGCTCGCGGCCTTCAAGAAGGGCCTGCTCGAGCTGCCGATCTACGGCGGCCAGAGCTACGAGCGCCAATACCGCGGTCTCGCCGCCGGCGCGCAGGTCGTCATCGGCACGCCCGGCCGCATCATGGACCACATGGAGCGCGGCTCGCTGAAGCTCGACCAGCTCAAGGTCGTCGTGCTCGACGAGGCGGACCGGATGCTCGACATGGGCTTCCGCGACGACATCGAGCGCATCCTCGGCGCCGTGCCCGCGGCGCGCCAGCTGCTGTTCTTCTCGGCGACGATGCCCCGGCCGATCATGGACCTGATCAACCGCTACGCGCGGAACCCGGCCTGGGTGCGGATCGAGGCGCACGCGGCCAACGCGCCGCAGGTGGAGCAGATCTTCTACGAGGTCGACCGCCGCTCGAAGATCGAGGCGCTCACGCGGCTGATCGACCTGCACGATTTCCGCTACGGCATCATCTTCTGCAGCACGAAGCTGATGGTGGACGAGCTCGACGACCAGCTGCACGCGCGCGGCTACGCCGTCGACCGCCTGCACGGCGATCTCTCGCAGATGCAGCGCGACCGCGTGATGGAGAAATTCCGCCGCCGGGGCTTCGAGTTCCTCATCGCCACCGACGTGGCCGCCCGCGGACTCGACGTCGACGACCTCGAGGTCGTGTTCAACTACGACCTGCCGAACGACGCCGAGGACTACACGCACCGCATCGGGCGCACCGGCCGCGCCGGACGCAGCGGCGTGGCGATGACGTTCGTGTGCGGACGCGAAATCTACAAACTCGAGAGCATGGCGCGCTATGCGCGCCTCAAGATCAGCCGCGGGCGCATCCCCTCGCTCGGCGAGGTGGAGGAGGCGCGCGAGGACGCGTTCGTGGAGAAGCTGCGCCGCGTGCTCGACGAGAAGAAATTCCGCGCGCACGACCGCATCGTCGATGCGCTGCTCGAGCAGGGTTACGCCAGCACCGACATCGCCTCGGCGCTGATTCACCTGCTGCAGGGCGGCGCCACCGCCACCGCGACGCCGGCCCCGGCGCCCGCCGCAGCGCCCGACGCCGGGAAACCCGCGTGGGTGAAGGAAAAATCCGCGCCGAAGGCGAAGCCCGCCGCCGCCGTGCCGGATGCACCCGAGGCCGCGGCGCCGGCATCTGCGTCCCCGGCAGCGGTGACCGCCCCCCGGCCGGCCAAGAAAAGCTATGAGCGCAAGCCGCGCACGGGTCGCGAGCCGGGGTTCGTCGTTGTTTCATTCAATGTCGGCAGCGCCCAGCTGATCACGCCCGCAGATCTGGTCGGCAAGATCGCCGGCGTGACACGGCTGCCGGCCGCGGTCGTCGGCGCAATCGACATCCACGAGCAGCACACGCATGCGGACGTGGCCGAGGAAGCGGCGGTGGTGGTGTTGAAGAAGCTTGAGGGCATCCCGCTGAAAGGCGTGAAGCTCAAGCCGGCGTTGGTCGAGGGCTGATGGCGGCCGGCGGCGCGGGCGGCTCAGTGGTAGCCGAGGGCGTTGCAGATCTTCTCGGTGCCGTAGCCGATGAGGCCGCAGACGGGCAGGGTGAAGACCCAGGCCCAGATGATGCGCTCGACGACGCCCCATTTGACGGCGCCGAAGCGCTTCACGGCGCCGACACCCATGATCGAGGTGGAGATGGCGTGCGTCGTGGAGAGCGGGATGCCGAGCGTCGACGCGGTGTGGATGACCATGGCGGCGGTCGTCTCGGCGGCGAAGCCGTGGACGGGCTGCAGCTTCACCATCTTGTGGCCCATCGTGCGGATGATGCGCCAGCCGCCGGCCGCGGTGCCGAGCGCCATGACGATGGCGCAGGTGATAATCACCCAGCGGTCGACGGTGAATTCCGGCGTGCGCAGGAAGGCCGCCCACTCGGGCAGGTCGTTGAAGGCGCCGGCGTTCGTGCCGGTGAAAAGCGCCAGCGCGACGATGCCCATCGTCTTCTGCGCGTCGTTCGAGCCGTGACTGAACCCCATGAAGGACGCGCTCACGATCTGGAGCTTGCCGAACACGTTGTTCACCGTGCGCGGCGTGAGGCGATGAATGGTCAGCATGAGGATGAGCATGAGCAACGCGCCGCCCGCGAAGCCGACGACCGGCGAGGTGATCATCGGGAGCACGACCTTCGGCCAGAGGCCGACGGCGGCGCCCTTGGCGTCGGTGGCGGCCCAGGTCATGACGTTCCAGTCGCCGTCGGCCGAGGCGAGCGCGGCGCCGCAGAGGCCGCCAATGAGGGCGTGACTGGAGCTGGAGGGCAGGCCCAGCCACCAAGTGATGAGGTTCCACACGATCGCGCCGACGAGGCCGGAGAAGATCGTGATCATGGTGACGAAATTCGTGTCGACGAGCCCCTTGCCAATGGTGGTGGCGACGGCGGTGCCCATGAGCGCGCCGATGAGGTTGAAGAACGCCGCCAGCAAAATCGCCTGGCGCGGCGTGAGGACCTTCGTCGAGACGACGGTGGCGATGGCGTTGGCCGCGTCGTGGAAGCCGTTGATGTATTCGAAGACGAGCGCCGCGACGAGGACGATCAGGAAGATGGTCATGGCCCGGGGCGCGGCGCGCGGCTCAGGAGTATTTCAACATGATCTGGAACACGATCTGGCCGGCGTCACGCGCGCGGTCCACGGCGGTTTCGACGAGGTCGTAGAGTTCCATGAGGATGACGACTTCCTTGGCGTCGTAGGGGCCGTTGTAGAGGTCCTTGACGAGGGCGAGCATGACCTTGTCGGCCTCGCCCTCGGCGAACTGCAGGCGTGCGTGCGCATCGGTGATGCGCTCGATCTGCGTGCCTTGGCGGAGCTGGCCGACCATGAAGGCGACGGATTCGACCGCCTCCTCGAGGAGGACGACCTGGCGCTGCAGGCTGTCGCGCGGGACGCGGGCGGGGCAGATGGTGAGGCGCTCGACGATTTTCTCGACGGTCTTGGGAATGCGGTAGAGGGCGACGGAGAGCGCCTCGATGTCCTCGCGCTCGAGCGGCGTGACGAAGGTGCGGCAGAGTTCCTCGGTGATCTGTTGGGTGATGCGCTTGTCCTTGCGGCGGCTCTGGATGATGTCGTGGATGTTCGAGGCCTGCACGGAGGCGTCCGAGGCGAGGATCTTGGCGAGGAGGGAGGCGGCGACCCTGGCTTCGGCGGCGCTGGCCTCGAGGAGGTCGTAGAATTTTTCCTCTTTGCCGAACAACTTCTTCAGCGAGATCATGCCCGAGCGGAATCCTGCGTGTGCGCGGAAGCGAGGCGAATTTTACATAAGTTACGCCGCATCGGCGCGAACGGATGGCCGGTCCGGGAGGCGGCCGGACCGCAGGCGGGTGACGTCGGGAAACGCGCGGGAAAGCGGGTGAGGCGAGGCCGGCGGCCGGGGCGGAGAAATGCCGGAAGAAGGGGTTGACAGCAGGGGGGCGGCTCTGGATTTTGCGCGTTCCCTCACGGCGGTCATAGCTCAGTTGGTTAGAGCACAAGATTGTGGATCTTGGGGTCGCGGGTTCGAGTCCCGTTGGCCGCCCCATTTTGAGGCCGGACGCGTGTCCGGCCTGTTTTTTGTGCGGCAGCGGCCGGGGGCGAAGCCCCGAGCGGCAGCGAGCCAATCCCGCTGGCCGCCCCGGATCGAAGGCCCGCGCGGCGTGGTTTTCCCCGTTGCGACCGCAGGTCGGACGGATTCAGTTTCCCCATGCGCCGGCTCCGTTTGTTGACCTACAACATCGCGCATGCCCGCGGGCTCGGATTGCATCAGTCCCTGCGGTCGCGCACGAAGATCCGCGCGCAGCTCCTTCAGATCGCCCGCCTCATCCAGCGCCTGGATGCAGACATCGTGGCCCTGCAGGAAATCGACGAGAATTCGCGCTGGGCCGGCAGCTTCGACCACCTGGCCTACCTGCGTGATCACACCGGGCTGCCGCACGCCGTGCACGGGGTGAACAACCGCCGCAACCATGCGCTTTTCCACTACAACTACGGCAACGCGCTTCTCTCACGCTTTCCCATCGCGCACCATGAGAACGTCCCTTTCGGCCGCAGCTTCATCGGCGAGAAGGGCGCGCTTTTCGCCGAGGTCGCCACGCCCGCCGGCCGCCTGCCCATCGTCAATCTCCACATGCACCACCGCTCGCGCGCCTCGCGCCTCCGGCAGGCCGCCCGCATGATGGAGTTCATCACCCACCAGCGCGCCCACCGCGGCGCCCACTGGCAGACCGGCCCGATCGTCTGCGGCGATCTCAACAACCCCGCCCACGCGCCCGACGCCACGGCGATGCTGCTCGGCTACTTCGAGCAGTTCGACAACTACCAGCTCCTGCCCAAAGGCGCCGGCGGCGTCCCGCTCCGCACCTTCCCCTCGGTGTGGCCGCAACGCGCGCTCGACTACGTCTACCTGCCCAGCCAATGCACGCGTGTCGAGGTCACGGTCGTGCGCAGCTATCTCTCCGACCACCGGCCCGTCCTCGTTGAATTCCACCTCGGCGCCTGAGCCCGCGGGCGCCTGTGACACAATTGCCGGTTGGCGAAACGCCGCCGTTGGGTTTTGTTGACCGCTTCATGGACCGCCTGGCCACCGCCTTTGCCCGCGCCCGCGCCGAGAACCGCGCCGCCTTTGTCGCGTATCTCTGCGCCGGCGACCCCGACTTCGACACCTCGCTCGCCGCCTGCCGCGCCCTCCTCGACGCCGGCGTCGACGTGCTCGAACTCGGCGTGCCTTTTTCCGACCCGCTCGCCGACGGCCTGACCAACCAGCTCGCCGCGCAACGCGCCCTTGCGGCCGGCATGACGACCGCCCGCGTTCTCGAACTGGTCCGCCGTCTCCGCGAGACCAGCGCGGCGCCGATCATCTTCTACACCTACTACAACCTCCTGTTCTCCGCCGGCGTCGACGCCTCCGTCCGCGCCGCCCGCGAGGCGGGAGTCGACGGCCTGCTCGTGCTCGACCTGCCGCCGGAGGAAAGCGCCGAATTCACCGCCGCCTGCACGCGGCACGGCATGAAGATCGTCCGCCTCGTCGCGCCCACGACGCCCGACGCCCGGCTGCCGCGGCTTTGCGCCGACGCGACCGGCTTCATCTACTACGTCTCCCGCGAGGGCGTCACCGGCGTGCGCGGCGACGTCGCGGCCGACATCCCGCAGGCCGTCGCCCGCATCCGGGCGCACACCGCGCTGCCGGTCGTCGTCGGCTTTGGCATCTCCACCCGCGAGCACGTGCGCACCGTGGCCCGCGCCGCCGACGGCGTCGTGGTCGGCAGCGCCCTGGTCAACGTCATCGCCGCGCACCTCGCCGAGCCGGAGCGGATCGTCCCCGGCCTGCGCGAGCGCGCGGTTGACCTCGTGGCCGGACTGCGCAATGCGTGAGTGACATGCGCGCCAAACGGATCCTGCTCATCGACGACGAGCGACTGCAGCACGCGTTGGTGCAGGGATTCGTGAAACGCTTCCGCCAGCCTTGGGAAGTCGAGTGCGCGTCCGACTACGCCACCGGGCTCAAGCTCCTTCTCTCCGGCCGCCACGCCGTCTGCCTGCTCGACTACCGGCTTGGCCTCCGCGACGGACTCGAACTGCTCCGCGAGGCGCGCGCCGCCGGCTGCAATGTGCCCGTCGTGCTCCTCACCGCAGAGGCCAGCGACGAGATCGACGAGGCCGCCCTCGAGGCCGGCGCGATGGATTACCTCGTGAAGGGCGAGCTCAGCCCGCGCATCCTCGAGCATTCCATCCGCTACGCCCGCAAGCTCGGCGAAACGCTCGACCAGCTCAAGCAGCTCGCCACGCGCGACGGCCTCACCGGCCTGTTGAACCGCCGCGAGTTCCAGCGCCTCCTCGACGAGGAGTGGCAGCGCTGCGCGCGTTTCGGTCACACCTTCGTGCTCGTGCTCTGCGACATCGATCATTTCAAGCGCATCAACGACACGCACGGCCACCAGATCGGCGACGAAGTCCTCAAGCACGTTTCCAGCCTCCTCGCCGGGCAGCTGCGCACCGTCGATCGCGTCGCGCGCTACGGCGGCGAGGAATTCGCCATCCTCATGGTCGAGTCGGACCGCAAGACCGCCATCGCCAGCATGCAGCGCCTCTTTGCGCTCCTGGCGGAGACACCCTGCTCGGTGCCGGGCTCCGAGCTGCAGATCCCGGTGACCCTCAGTGCCGGCGTGGCCCTCATGCCCGACGACGCCGCGACGCCTGACAAGCTCGTTGCCGCGGCCGACAAGGCGCTCTACGCCGCCAAGAAGGCCGGCCGCAACCGCATCGTCTCCGCCGCCCGCCCGCCGCGCCGCGGCAAGTGACGTCTGTGCAGAGTTCCGCACTTCGCCACCGGCGACGCTGACCGCAAGAGATTCCGCTCCCGCGCCCCCGTCCTCCAGCCGTCGCAACGACTCGCGACGGTCCGCAACGGCCCCGCCCCCGACCGCCCCGGAAGAGCATCGCCGGGCCCTTTGGCAACCAACCACCGGCCGGCGAGTTGGGAGGCAATGACACTTATTAAGTGTCATTGTCTTGGGTGCAGTTGACGCTGGCGGCGGCGGGGGCGGGGCGCTTGAGTCGCGGGCGTGAGCGGTGTCATTCATGTCCTGACCGGTTGCACGGCGGTCGGCAAAACCGAGTTGGCGCTCCGCTGGGCCGAGGCCCGCGGGGCGGAGATCGTTTCATGCGACACGCTGCTGTTCTACCGCGGCATGGACCTCGGCACCGCCAAGCCGACGCGCGCCGAACTCGCCCGGGTGCCGCATCACCTCATCGATGTCCGCGACGTGCGCGACCCCGTCGATGTGACCTATTATGTGAGCAACGCCCGGGCGGCCGTGGACGACATCCACCGTCGGGGAAAGGCCGTGCTCGTGGCCGGAGGAAGCGGTTTTTATCTGAAGGCGTTCTTCGGGCCGGTGGCGGACGACCTCGCGGTGCCGGCGGAGATCCGGATCGAGGTGCAGACGCAATTGGCGACGGCGGGCCTGCCGGCGCTCGTTGCGGAGTTGCACCGGCGGAATCCTGGCGGTTTCGGCGGACTCGATGTGCGGAATCCGCGCCGCGTCACGCGTGCGCTCGAGCGTTGCCTGGTGTCAGGTCGCACGCTGGTGGAACTGCAGGCGGAATTTGCGGCCCGGCCCGGTCCCTTCGCCGACTGCACGGTGCGGTTGTGCGAACTCACGCGCGTGCCCGACCAGCTCGACGCCCGCATCCGCGGACGCGTGGACCAGATGCTGCGCGACGGGCTGCTGGAGGAGGTCCGGGGCCTGCTCGCGCGCGGTCTGAAGGAGAATCCAAGCGCAGCGAAGGCGATCGGGTATCGCGAAACGATCGACGTGCTCGAGGGTCGCATGCCGGAGTCGGAGCTCGCGGCGGCAATCGTCCGCAACACACGGGCGCTGGTGAAGAAGCAACGGACATGGTTCCGCACGCAATTGCCGCCGCACCGCGCGCTCGACGCCGCGACGGCGCGCGTGGAGGATTTGTTCGCGGGCGAATGAGCGCAGTGAATCGGGTGCGATGGCGGCGGTGGCCCGGCTTCAACCGGACTAGTTGAGGAACGCAGGCGCGCGACAAAGCGCGCCTGTCACGCAATGTGACGCGACGGGTGAATCCGCAATGGCGCGCGCGGCGTGGGCGGGGAGTGGCCGTCGGCAGCCGGGTCTACGCTTCGTCCTCGTCGCCCGTGCCGGCCGGCTCACGCTCTTCGCGTTGGAGGCGGCGGAAGAGGACGACGTGCGAGGCGAGGATCAGGGGCACGAGGAAGGTCGGCAGCAGCGCGAAGGGCAGATCGGTGAAGACCTGCATGCGGGTGTCGCCGCCGAGGGCGACGCGGGCGGCGTTGACGGTGCCGAAGACGGCGCCGGCGAAGCCGACCAGGTTCCAGACCGCCACGGCGCGCCGGTGCGTGGCGCGGGCCAAGGGCAGCACGGCGAGGACGAGCGCGCCGGCGGCGATGATGATTTCGCCCCAAGCCGTCGGGAGCGCAAACTCGCCCGGCAGCTCGCCGCGACCGTGCAGGATGAGGAAGAACACGGCGAGAAAGCGCGTGGTGTGCAGGAAGACGAGCATCCGCAGGTCGAGCGCGTCGAGCCACGAGCGGACGGGCTTGAGGAGTTCGTAGCCGGCGATGACGGTCGCGGCGGGCACGAGAAGGCAAAGGGCGAACACGTAGGGCGGCTGGCCGGCGAGGGCGCGGGCGTTGGCGAGGTAGACGGCGAAAAGCAGCCAGAGCCAGACGGCGGCGCGGACGAAGAGCGGAGTGGGCATCGGGGGAGACGGTCGGCGTTCAGCGCGCCTTGAGCTCGGTGCGCACCGCGAAGAGCTCGGGGAAGAAGGTCAGGTCGAGCGCCTTGCGGAGGAAGTTCACGCCGGAGGAGCCGCCGGTGCCGGTCTTGTAGCCAATGATGCGCTCGACGGTCTTCATGTGGCGGAAGCGCCAGAATTGGAAGTAGTCCTCGATGTCGACGAGTTTCTCGCACATCTCGTAGGCGTCCCACCAGGCGTGCGGCTGCTCGTAGATGGTCTTGAAGACCGGGATGAGACCGTCGTGCTTCTGGTAGGCTTGGGAGAAATCGCGTTCGACGCACTCGGCGGGCACGGGGAGGCCGCGACGCGCGAGGTAGCGGAGAAATTCATCGTAGAGCGACGGGGCGTGGAGCGCAGCGGTGAGCGCGGCGTGCTCGGTGGGGTTGTGGCGGAAGACTTCGATCATGGCGGCGTTCTTGTTGCCGAGCATGAACTCGAGCTGGCGGTATTGCGGCGACTGGAAGCCGGACGAGGAGCCGAGCTGGTCGCGGAACTGGAGGTATTCCGTCGGCGTGAGCGTCTCGAGCACCGCCCACATTTCGTAGAGCTGGAGCTGGATCTGTTTCACGCGGGCGAGGATCTTGAAGCAAGGGTTTAGCTCGTCGTGCTGGATGTGGCGGATGGCGGCGCCGAGTTCGTGGAGGATGAGTTTCAGCCAGAGTTCCGACACCTGGTGCTGGATGATGAACATCATCTCGTCGTGGTGGACGGGGCGGGAGAGGGGTTTCTGCTGCGCGAGCAGGCCGTCGAGGCAGAGGTAGCCGGAGTAGGTGAGGCGGTCCTTGAGGTCGGTGACGATGCCGGACTCGAGCGGGCGTTGGTTGTCGGAGGACATGGGATGGAAAGCGCGCGGAACGTAGAGTCCGGCGGGGGCGGCGGCTACCTCAAACTCAGGGTGGGCGGAGGCGGGTGGGGCGGGCGGGTTTTTATTGAGAACTACCCAAAGAAGTGACGCTGCGATGCCTTGGGGTAGGGCGCGACCGCCGAGGCTTCGCACTCGTCGCCGCTGGGCGCGCCGAGAGCGTGTTGCGGCGGGCCCAGCGGTCCCGCCCTACCTCCGACAACGTCACTTCTTCAGGAGATTCTCAATAGTTGCGCGCGAGCGCGCAACCGACGGCACGCGCGCGAGGATTCTTTGGGACGCGAAAAAGGCCGGTCGGGGGACCGGCCTGTGGAGCTCTAACTTTTCCGCGGCGCTTTACTGCAGCGTGATGCCGTAGCGCTGGAGGGCGCTGCCCTCGATGCGGTGGAGGGCGCTGTAGGAATTGCGCAGGGCGATCTTGGCCTGGAGCTCGTTGACGCGGGCGGTCTCGAGGTCGTTTTGCGCCTCGAGCACGCGGCGGGAAGTCGAGAGGCCGGCTTGGAAACGGGCGGTCTCGAGGTCGAGCTGGCGTTCGCTGAGCTCGCGGGCGAGGGAGGAGATTTTCACGCTCTCGGCATTCGTCTCGACGGCGCGGACGGCGCTGCGGACCTGCACCTCGATGTTCTGCTCGAGCTGGCGCAGGAAGATCTCCTGCTGGTTGATCGACGACTGCGCCTGGCGGTAGCGCGCTCGGTTGCCGACCTGGCCCCAGGGGAGGGAGAGCGAGACATCGACCTGCCACGAGCTGTTGTCGCGGTCGAGCACGCCGCGGAGGGAGTCGGAGGTGCCGCTGGACGGGAACGAGTCGAAGCCGACAGCGCCGCCGACGCTGAGGTCGGGGCGGGTGTTGCTCTTGGCGACCTTGGCATCGAGCTTGAGCTGCTCGAGGGCGGTCTGCGCGGCGCGGAAGTCGGGCTGGTGGCGCTTGGCGGCGTCGAAGGAGGAGGCGAAGGTCGGGAGCGCGCTCGCGGCGGCGGGCAGGGTCACGACGCCGACGCCTTGGTCGAGTTCGAACTGGCCGATGAGGGCGAGCAGGGATTCCTCGCTGTCCTTGACGGACTGCTCGGCGAGGAGGACGCCGCGGCGGGCGTTGGCGACGCCGACGTCGGCCTGGAGCACGTCGAGGTCGGTGGCGACGCCGGTCTGGCGGCGGGTGCGGGCCTCCTCGAGCAGGCGCTCGGCGAGCGCGAGGGAGAGACGGCGGACCTCGAGTTGTTCGCGGGCGAAGGCGAGGGTGTAGTAGGCGTTCTCGGTGCGCTGGATGATGTCGAGGACGCTGGCCTGGTAATTGAGGTTGGCGCGGTCGAGGCCGAGTTCGGCGCGCTGGAGCGAGGCCTTGTTGACGGCGGTGCCGGCGCCGGCGAGGAGGGGCTGGCGAACGGAGACGGTGAGATCGGCATTGTAGGCCGGGTTGAGACCGAGGCCGCCGGGCGTGGTTTCGCGGCGGTCGACCTTGGTGCTGACGCTGACGGTCGTGCCGGGGTAGAAGCGCTGGCTGACGCCGAGGCGGACATCACCGCTCTCGAATTTCGAGGCGGCCGTGAGGCCGTTGGCGCCGTTGCGGGCCAGGCCGCGCGAGGCGTCGAAGCTGAACACCGGCAGGAAGCCGCTGCGCGCGAGCTCAATGCCGTCGCGGGCGATCTCCGGGTTGAGGCGCTCGGCCTCGAGGGAGAAATTGCGGCGGAGGGCGCGTTGGATGGCCTCGTCGATGGTGAGGGCGCCGGAGGGCGCGCTCTGGGCGGAAAGGGCGGCGGCCGAAACCAGCAGGGCAGCGGCACCGAGGGCGAAGCGACGGAGGTTCATGGAGTGGGCGGCGGAGGAAGCGGAAGTTTGGGCGAAGGACACGCGGCGAGCGGGAAAGTTGGCGTTTTTTTTCAGCCGGGAGAGGACGCCCCGACCGGACGGACACTCTGCCCCGCGCCGGCGCGGTGACAGCGGCAAAGGGGCCGGGCGGTCGCACGGCAGGATGGACGGCGGGCCGTTCCGGTCGCGCGCGACATCGGGCAAGACGCGGCGCGCGGGGCGCGGGTTACGGTCAGGGCGCGGCCGGGGCCGGCGTGGCCGGGGCGGTGCGGCGCAGTTCCTGTTCGACCAAGGCGGAGAGCAGGGCCGACTCGTTCGAGGCGGCGGTGAACTGCATGAGCTGCTCGCGGACCTCCGCGTAGCGCGGGTTGGCGGGGGAGAGGTCGGGCAGCTTCTTTTCCACGGCGAAGGTCAGGTGGCCTTGGTCGCCGGTGGAGATCATGTCGCTGACTTGGCCGGCCTCGAGCGTCTGGAGCGCGCCGTAGGCGGCGTAGGGCAGGTCCTGCGGCGGCTGGCGCAGCGTGAAGCCCGCATAGGTCTTGGCGTCGAGGGACTCGGCCTTGGCGGCCTCCTCGAAGGAGCGGCCAGCCTTGACGGCGGCCTGCAGGCGCTCGCGCAGCGCGCGACCGTGGTCGGCGAAGCGCCGGCGCTTCTCGCTCTCGCGGTAGTCGGCGGCGACCTTCTCGCGCACCTCGGGGAGGAGGGGCTTGTAGCCCGCGAGGGTCTCATTCCAGAGGAGAACGAGGTAACCGTCGGGCGTGGGCAGCGGATCGGAGAAATAGCGCTCGGCGTTGAGGCGGCTGATCTGCTCGGCGTAGTTCGCGAGCCAGGGGCGGTCGGCCGGCGGGGCGTCGAAGGTGAACGGGGCGATCGGTTGCGCGCTGCGGCGCTGGGCGGCGAGGAAGGCGTCGAGCTCCGGCGAGTTGGCGGCGGCGCGGCGCTCGAAGAGCGCGACGGTGAAGTCGTTGGCGGCCTTCGAGGCGGCGCGGCGGGCGGCTTCGTCCTTCATGGCGGCCTCGACTTGGGCGCGGACTTTCGGGAAGTGGTCGGCGGGGGTCGTGGCATTCTGGCCGAGGGCGAAGGCGGGCGTGCCGGGGTCCTTCTGCTGCGCATCGGGCGGCACGGGGAAGCGGGCCTGATTGACCGTGTAGAAGGCGCGGGCCTCGGCCTCGGTCGGCGGCACGGGCGGAACGAAATCGGCGCTCTTGAACTCGATCAGGCTCAGGCGCGGGCGGGCCGGGACCTCGTAGCGGAACGAGTTGTCCTCATAATATTTCTGCAGCGCGGCGTCGGTGACCTCGATGGCCGGGGCGAACTTCGCGTAGTCGACGCTGGCGACGGCGACGGTCCAGGCGGTGTCGGTGCGCTTGAGTTGCTCGGCGACGTCGGCGGGCAGCACGTAGCCGGGGCCGGTGAGGACGCGGCTGAGCGCCTCGAGGCGCGCATCGTCGCGGAACACGCGGTTGGCGTCGGCGGTCGTGAAGTCGCGGCTGGCCTTGAGCGAGTCGGCGAACTGCTGGTAACGCAGCTGGTCGAACTGACCCTGGTCGTTCTTGAAGACGGGGAGGGTGGCGATGTAGGCCGCGACCTGCGCCTCAGTCGGGGCGGGCAGGCCGAGCTGGTCCGCGAGGGCGAGGCCGGCGATGCGGTTTAGCGCGAACTGTTGGAGCTGGGGACCGCTGGCTTGGAACGCGCCGCGGAGCTGGGCGCTGAAGCCGGCGTCGCGGAAGATGCGCCGCGCCTGCTCGTCGTTGCCAAGGTTGTAGCCGAAGAACTCCTGCTCGAGGGCCTTCGCTTCCGCGCGCCCGATGCCGGGGGCGGCGCCGATCGTGAACACGAAGGGAATCGTGACCGCGACAAGAAGGAAGAAGACCACGAGTTTCGTGTGCTTCTGGAAGGTGGTTTGGATCCAGGAAATCATGGATGGAAACCGTTGTCGGTAGGCCTCGGGCTGGCGGGTGTCAATCGTCCTTCGCCATCGGCTCCGCGCGGGATCGGACGCCGCCGCGCAGCGGCCCGCAGCCGGGCGGCGGGTCGGGCGGCACCCGGCGGGGGGCGGGGCCGAAATTCGGTTGGCGCCGCGCGCCGCGATCCGCCACGTTGCGGGCATGCTGCCCCCCGCCTCCGCTTCCGCCCGCCCCGGCAGCATGGCGCGCCTCACGCATTGGGTGCTGACTAGCCTGACGCGCGTGCCCGGCGGGGCGCGGCTGCGCTCGCTGCTCGGAGTCGCGGCGGGGCTGCTGGCGATCGGGTGGTTCGATTACGTCACCGGCACGCGGATGTCGTTCGTCGTGTTCTATCTCGTGCCGGTCACCTTGGCCACGGCGTGGTTCGGGCGCAGCGCCGGCATCCTGACCGCGCTGACGAGCGTGGTCATCCGCTTCATCGCCGACAGCCGGGACGATGCGACGATGCTGCAGGAAACCTGGCTGTGGTGGAATTCCTTCGGCAGCCTGATCGTCTACCTCGCCGTCGTGTGGCTGTTCGACGCGCTGGTGCAGCTGCACCGCCAGCTCGAGCAGCGCGTGCGCGACCGCACACTCGAACTCGAGCAGGAGGTGCGGAAGCGTCAGGCGGTGCAGCGCGAGCTGCTGGAATTGAGCGGGCGCGAACGCAGTGCGATGGGACGCGAGTTGCACGACCAGCTCGGGCAACATCTGGTCGGCACCGCGATGGCGGCGCAGGTGCTGGCCGAGCGACTGCAGTCGCGCGGCGAGAATGGGGCGCGCGAGGCGCGTCAGATCGCCGACCTCGTGGAGCAGGGCATCGCGCAGACCCGCCAGCTCGCGCAGGGACTCCTGCTCGCGCACATCGAGCCGGCGCGGCTTGCCTCGGAGCTCGAGGAGCTTTGCGCGACGCTCCGGCAGCAGTTTCCCGGCGTCGAATGCGTGTGCCAGGTGGACTCCACCGCCCAACTGCGGGACGGCCACGCCGCGGCGCAGACCTACCGGCTGGTGCAGGAGGCCCTGCGCAACGCCCTCCGTCACAGCGGCGCGCGGCAGGTCGTCCTCCGCGTCACCGCGCGCGACCACGGCCTTGAAATCGCCGTGGAAGACGACGGCCGCGGCCTGCCGGAGCAGCGCTATGGCCCGGGCATGGGCCTGCGCATCATGCAGCATCGCGCCGAGCACATCGGCACGCGACTGGAGTTGTCCGCGCGCCCCGGCGGCGGCACCCGCGTCGCGTGCGTCGTGCCCTTTGAACCGCCGGCCCGCCCTTTGACATGACCGCGACCAAGACCCGCATCTTCCTCGTCGACGATCACCCGCTGGTCCGCGAATGGCTCGCGCAGCTCCTGCTCGGCCAGCCCGATTTCGAGGTCGTCGGCCAGGCGGAAGAGCCGGCCGCCGCCCTCGCGGCGATGACGGCCCGCCCGCCCGATGTCGCGATCGTCGACCTCGCGCTGCGCACGGGCACGGGCCTCGACTTGATCAAGAATCTCCGCGCGCAGCTTCCGCAGGTGCAGATCGTCGTGCTCTCGATGCATGAGGAACTGGCCCACGTGGAGCGCGCCTTGCGCGCCGGTGCGTCGGGCTACGTGATGAAGCGCGAATCGACCACGCGCATCGTCGAGGCCATCCGCAGCGTGCGCAACGGCTCCATCTACGCCAATCCGGACGTTCTGGCCCGCCTGGCCGAACGCATGGTCGGCCGCCGGCGCGTGCCGGCCAACGGCGCCGTCGATCACATTCTCAGCGACCGCGAACTGGAGGTGTTTCGCCGGATGGGCGAGGGGCATACCACCAAGCGCATCGCCGCCGACCTCGGCGTGAGCATGAAAACCGTCCAGGAATACCAGGCCCGCATCAAGGACAAGCTGGGCCTCGCCGACGCCACCGAGCTGATGCGCGCCGCCGTGCGCTGGACCGAAGGCGTGCTCTAAGAGCGGCCATTCAGACCGGGTTGTCCTACTGTGTCCGACACCCGAATTGTCAGCGGCCGGACATGACGTCGCGCCACTTTTCCGCTAGGCTGTGGGCGTCGTGTTGAGTTCAACAGGTCACTAACGGTTCAGTTAGTTCCGCCCGCCCGGGGTCAGGCCCGGGCGGGCGGATTCTTTTGCGGGGGACGCGATGCAGCCTCGGGTCAATGTGACCGCAACCGGGGCCGGAAATCCCGCCGCGCGCGGCGGACTCAGGCGCCTGCGCGCGGCGCGAACGGGGCCTTCGTGACGTTCGAATCGAAGCGATCGAGCAATTCGTCGAGCGTGTCGCGACCGAGCGTCTGCGGCAGCACCTCGGCCAGGCGCGCGTGGTAGTGCGCGAGGATCGGGTCGACGCTGTCGAGCATGTCGCCGCTCGGGGATTCGCCGTAGTGGGCGAACAGGTGCTGGAATTCGAGCAACGTCACGCGGTTGAGGGGGCGCGCGGGCTGGTAACGGTAGTCGTTCGGATCCTTCGCCTCCGCCGACGGGAGCTGCGCGATAAGGCCGAGGTCGCAGAGGCGGTTGAGGCTCTCGTTCAACACCTGCGAGGGCACGCGGATGCGGTGCGAGAGCTGTGTCACGGAATAGGGCGGCAGGCACTCCTTGAACCGGCGGGCGATGAGCAGGAGCACGAGCAGCGACAGGCTTTCGCGGGCGAAGTGGTTCAGGCTGTGCCAGGCGGTCTGGCTGCTGCGGTAGTGCACGTTCTGCACGGCATAGGTGATCTGGCCGCCCACGAGGACGAAGAACCAGAAGATGTAGAGGCCGAGCATGAGGATCGGCAGGATGCCGACGGAGCCGTAGAGGCTCTTCGAGAGGACGACGCGCTTGAAGTAGAGGAAGGCGAGCGTGTTGTTCAGCAGCAGCAGCGCCGTGACGACGATCGCGCCGATCAGCGCCGCGCTCCAGCGCACGCGCGTGTTGGGGATGGCGCGGTAGAAAAGCGTGAGGATGAGCGTCAGCAGCACGGCCGAGGACGACGGCAGCATCCAGGTGAACAGCTCCTTCAGCTGCGCGCCCAGCGGCACCTTCTCGAAGAAGACGTTCATGAACGCTCCGGCCGACAGGAGCGTGAGCGAGGTGAAGAAGAGCAGCGCGCCGAGGGTGATGACGGTCCAGTAATAGACCACGCGCGTGATCCAGCTGCGGCCGCGGCGGACGCCCCAGATGTCGTTGAACGTGTTCTCGATCGTGGTGAAGAGCTGGACGGCGATGACGAGCAGCGTCAGCAGGCCGATGGCGCCGGCCGTGCCGGAACGCGAGCTGGCGATGAACTGGTTGATCAGCTTCACCAGCTCCGGGTCCGGCGGCGGCCCGGCGGGTGCCGCCATCGCCGGTGCGGGGGCGGAGCCGGAGGCGGGCGCCAGTTGCACCTCGCGCGCGCCGGCGGTGCCGGCCTGCTCGTATTGCGCCACCTGCGGGGCGATGAAGCTGATGACGTGGTTGAGGCTGCGCGCGAGGATCGCCGGGTCGCGGTCGCCAAGGGCGAAGCCGGCGATGAGGACGGCGAGCGCGATCATCGGGCCGAGCCCGAGCAGCGAGCTGTAACTCAGCGCCGCGGCGCGGGCGGCGACCTTGAGTTCGCTCAGGCCCGACAGCGTGATGGACACGACGCGCAGGAACGCGAAGGCCCGGCCGCGCGGCGAGCGGTCGCGGGCGGTGGTGGCGGCCCAGATCTCGACCTGCCACAGGTGGCGCAGGCGCGCGGAAAGTTGCTGCAGGGGCTTCATGCCGGGCGCGCGGACGGCGCGCGCTTCAGAACAGCGACATGCCGGCCATCGCCGCCATGCCGCCGATGCCGGCGAGCAACGCGACGGCGAGCGGCAGGTAGTTCACGAAGATCGTGCTGAAATAGAGTCCGGCCGAGCCCGCCGCGAGGGGCAGGAGGGCCGTCGAGTCGCCCTGCGACCAGAGGATGAAACCCAGGAAGCCGAGTCCGAACACCGCGCGGAAGCGCACGAAGGGGTAGAGGTTGATCATGCCGAGCAACAGCAGCACGCCGAGGGCGAGGTCGACGGCACCGAGCAGGATGAGGGGCTTCTCGAGCAGCTTGCCGAAATCGAGCGAGACGAGCGCGTCGATGCCCGGCAGCATGAGGGCGACGGCGCTGATGAGGAGAATGACGGCGGCGCCGCGCGTGCCCCAGATGGCGGCCTTCATCATCTCGAGGCTCTTGTCCTTCTTGCCCTTCGTGTCGTCCGTCTTGCCCTCGGCGGCGTCGAGGAACTGCTGCACGGTGATGGGCGGTGCGCTGTCGGTGGTCTGTTGGTTGACGGCCTTGAATTCCTTCTCCTTGAAGCCGAGCTTCTTCTTCTCGGGCCAGATCTTCGCCTTGAGTTCGGCGTTGGACTCGAGGGTCAGCCATTGTTCGGACGCGGCCTCGTAGTAGTAGGTGTCGGGCGTGAGCTGGCCGGCCTCGGCGAGGGAGGCGAGCTGCTCGAGGGAGAAGGGGCCGCGGGCCTCGGCATCGTTGATGCCGCGCACGTAATACTCGGGGCCGGTGGGGGTGGAAGCGCCGCTCGACATGATGCGAGGGATGTTGGGCTCGCGCCCGGCACCGGCAAGAGCGAAGTGGGTCCGGCCGGCGGGCGCACCGGTTTCACACGAATTTGCCGCCGGCGCGCTTGGGAGGCGCCGGCGCTCCGGCCGCGCGGCTCACATCCGCTCGAGCGTGCGCAGGCCGAGCAGGTGCAGGCCGGTCTCGAGCGTGATGAGCGTGCGGTGGCAGAGCAGCAAGCGGCGCGCGCGCACGGCGGGGTCGTCGACGATCACCTTGTCCGCGGCGTAGAAACCGCTGTAGGCGCCGGCGAGTTCGAAGAGGTAGAGACAGAGAAAGTGCGGGCGCAGCTGCTGCGTCGCGACCTGCACGGCGTCGGAGAACTGCACGAGCTTCCGCGCGAGCGCGAGTTCCTGCGGGGTCTCGGGGGCCGTGGCGCCGGCGACGGGCGGCGCGGCCGGGTCGAGGCCGGCCCGGCGGAAGATCGAGCGCACGCGGGCCACGGCGTAGAGGAGGTAGGGCGCGGTGTTGCCGTCGAGCGCGAGCATCTTGTCCCACGAGAAGATGTAGTTGCTCGAACGGTTCTGCGACAGGTCGGCGTATTGCACGGCGCCGACGCCGACGGCGCGCGCGATGTCGCGGCATTCCTGCTCGCTCATGCGCTCGGCCTCGGGGCGCTCGGCGTTCTTGGCCGCGACGAGCGCGTAGGCGCGGTCCTCGGCTTCGTCGAGCAGTTGCTTGAGGCGGATGACGTCGCCGCTGCGGGTCTTGAGGGCCTTGCCGTCCTCGCCGGTGACGGCGCCGAAGGTGACGTGGTGCAGCTCGGGCACGCGGTAGTTTTTCGCGGCGAACCATTTTCTCACCGTGAGGAAGAGCTGCTCGAAGTGGTCGGCTTGGCGGAAGTCGGTCACGACCACGATGCCGTCGGCGCGGAAATGCTCGGCGCGGTAGGCGGCGGTCGCGAGGTCGGTCGAGGCATAGTTGGACGCGCCGTCGGCCTTGCGGATGAGGAAGGGCTGGGTCTTGAACCGCGGGTGCTCGGGGTGGAACACGACGAGCGCGCCTTCGCTCTCCTGCGCGAGGCCGGTCTCGGTCAGCTCGCGATACACGCGCTCGACCTGGTCGTTGTAGAACGACTCGCCGAGGTTGTGGTCGAAGCGGATGCCGAGCCGGTCGTAGATCTGCTGGAACGCGGCGAGGCTCACGTCGGAGAATTTTTTCCACAGCGCGACGTTGGCGGGGTCGCCGCTCTGGAGCTTCACGAGTTCGGCGCGCGCTTCCTCGAGTTCGGGCGAGCCGTCGGGCGTGGCGGCGTTGCCGAGTTTGTAGAGGCGCTCAAGCTCCTCGATGGCGTCGGTGGCGAGCGCCTGTTCGTCGACCCAGCGCTTGTAGGCGTAGATGAGCTTGCCGAACTGCGTGCCCCAGTCGCCGAGGTGGTTGTCGCGGATGACGGTCGCGCCGTTGAACGCGAGCAGGCGACACAGCGCCTCGCCGATGACGGCCGAGCGCAGGTGGCCGACGTGCATCTGCTTCGCGGTGTTGGGCGAGGAGTAGTCGACGACCCAGGTCTGGCCGGCGCGTTCGCCTGCCGCGGCGGCGCGAAGGTGGTCCTCGCTGTCGTGCTTGTTCAACCACGCGAGCAGCGCGGCGGGTTGGAGGCGGAAGTTGATGAAGCCCGGTCCGGCCAGCGTGATCGCGAACGCCGCGTGGATCTCCGGGGCGAGCGCGTCGACGACCTGTTGGGCGACGGCGCGCGGGTTTTGCTTCTCGCGCTTGGCGAAGGCGAGGGCGCCATTGGCCTGGTAATCGCCATGCGCCGGGTCGGCGACCCGGACCTCCGGCTGGAACCCGCGCTCGACCAGCCCGAGGCGGCTGGCGGCGGCCACGAGGGCCGAATCGAGGAGGCGGGCGGTGTGAAACGGGAGGTCCATCGGGCGATTGAGAAATTGCGCTTGGCCCTGAGCAAGAAGGATTTTTGCGACGCCGCCGGGGGTGGTTCAACGGTGCACAACCGGTGAATAACCGTGACTTTAGGCTTGCTTAAAGTGGCAAAACTCTTTGTCTCTTCGGGCTTTGCGCCAAGCAGCCTGTGGCCGGCCGCGCACCACATCAGAACCACTCATGAGAAAACGTCCCATTCCGACGCGTCGTTTCATCAAGCCCTCGTTCACTTCGTTGATCGAGAAGAAGCGCGACAACGGCGAATTCACCCAAGAGGAGATTCGTTACATCATCGACTCCACGCTCGACGGCGAGATGCCGCAGCACCAGCTCGCCGCGCTGCTCATGGCGATCTACTTCGCCAACATGTCGGCCCAGGAGACGGCGATTCTCACCGAGGAGATGATGCTCTCGGGCGAAGTCATCGACCTTTCGCACATCACGAAGCCGAAGATCGACAAGTATTCCACCGGCGGCGTCGGCGACAAGACCGCCCTCGTCCTCGCGCCGCTCGCCATGGCCAGCGGCGTCGTCGTCCCGATGATGGTCGGCGTCGAACAACAGTTCGTCATCAGCGCGCTCGACAAGCTCTCCGCCGTCCCCGGCTTCAAGAGCCACCTCTCGATCCAGCAGTTCACCGACCAGCTCGCCCGCGTCGGCGGCGCGATCGTCGAACAGAGCAAGGAACTCGCCCCGGCCGACCAGAAATTCTACGACCTCCGCCTCGACACCGGCACGATCCCGAGCCTCCCGCTCATCACCGGCAGCGTGCTCTCCAAGAAGCTCGCCGAAGGCGCCGAGGGCCTCGTCATCGACGTCAAGTGGGGCAACGGCTCCTTCATCAAGGACCTCGAGCAGGCCAAGCAGCTCGCGCGCTCCATGACCCGCGTCGGCCGCTCGATGAAGCGCCGTTGCGTCGCGCTCGTCACCGACATGAACCAGCCGCTCGGCGATTCCGTCGGCACCGCGCTCGAGATCAAGGAGGCCATCGCGCTCCTCAAGGGCGAGGGCCCCGAGGACATGAAGGAACTCGTCCTCAAGCTCGGCATGGAGATCGTCCGCCTCGCCGGCGTCGCGGGCTCCACGCTCTCGGCCAAGCAGACCGTGCAGCGTCACCTCACCGACGGCTCCGCGCTCGAGAAGTTCAAGGACATGATCCGTGCGCAGGGCGGCGACACGTCGTTCATCGACCACCCGGAAAAATTCCCGACCGCCCGCCACATCCGCAAGCTGCCCGCCCCGAAGCGCGGCTACGTGCACACGATCAACGCCTCTTTCATCGCCAAGGGCGTCTCGATCCTCGGCGCCGGCCGCGACTCGCACGGCAAGATCGACCACGCCGTCGGCGTCTCGGAGATCAAGAAGGTCGGCACGCAGGTGAAGCAGGGCGAGCCGCTCATGATGATCCATTACAACGACGAGGCGAAGCTCGAGCAGGCGCTCGACTACTTCAAGGAGGCCTACCGCCTCGCGCCGAAGCGCCCGATCCCGCCGTCGCTCGTCGTCGAGCGCGTCGCGTAAGCGAACGAACAACTTCAGCCGCCATTGCTTTCGGCAGGCTCCAGGAGACCGGTTCCCCGCACGGAACCGGTCTCTTCGTTGTCGGTGGAGCGCGCCGTTAAATCCGGCGGATCGCGCCCGCGTGTTCCGGCTCAAAGGAGCGGGAGCATCCTACTCCCGTTTTTGGCGCACCGGTGCAACGGGAGCTGGAAGCTCCCGCTACCTTGCCGCTCTTGCGAATTGATTCGCCCGCGACGGTGGCGCCCGCTTCCGTTGCCGCCGATGGCCGAAGATTACGACGACGAACTCGAGCAGCCGCCGCCCGCCGCCCCGGAGCCGAATCCGCTCATGCGCGAGAAGGCGCGCCCCGCCACGCCCGAGGAAAAGGCGAAATGGCCGCGGCCGTGGGCGCAGTTGAAGTTCGTCACGTTTCAGCCCGCGATTTTCCCGCGCATGCTGGGCGACGTCTCACCCGGCGCTCGGCCCGGCGACTTCGTCAGTGTCTACGACAAGTTCGGCAACCGCATCGGCGCCGGCCTCTACAACCCGCGCGCCAAGATGCCGCTGCGCGTCGTCACGCACACCGCCGAGGCGGTGGGCGAGGAGTATTTCGAGACGGCGCTCCGCCGCGCCGTCGCGCTGCGGCGCGATCTGTTCAAGCTCGATGAAGTCACGGACGCCTACCGCGTCGTCGGTTCCGACGGCGACGGCATCAGCGGCCTGACGATCGACCGCTACGGCGACACGCTCTTCTGCGACGTGTATTCGCTCGGCATCTTCCAGCGCCTGCCGCAGTGGCTGCCGCTGCTGCACGGGCTGCTCGGCACGAAACACGTGCGCGTCCACGTCGACCATGACCTCGGCAGCCTCGAGGGCATCAAGCCCTCGATGATGCGCGAGCTCACCGCCAGCGCGCCCGACAAGGTCCGCATCCGCGAACACTGCGTGCGCTTCGAGGTGGATTTCGCCGAGGGCCACAAGACCGGCTTCTTCTGCGACCAGCGCGACAACCGCCGGCGCTTCGGCCAGCTCGCGAAGGGCCTTCGCGTGCTCGACCTGTGCAGCTACACGGGCGGCTTCTCGATCAACGCCGCGCTCGGCGGCGCGACCGAGGTGACCGCGGTCGACCTCGACGAAAAGGCCGTCGCGCAGGGCCGCCGCAACGCGAACCTCAACCAGGTTTCGCCGAACAAATTGAAATGGGTCCACGCCGACGCCTTCGCCTACGCGCGGCAGATGCAGAAGAACGGCGAGCAATTCGACCTCGTGATGTGCGACCCGCCGAAGTTTGTCATGACCCGCGAGCCCGCCGGCGCCGCCGAGGGCATGCGGAAATACGCCGACCTGAACACCATCGCCGCCAGCCTCGTGAAGCCCGGCGGGTTGTTCGTGACGTGCTCCTGCTCGGGCCTCGTGTCGTTGGAGGACTTTGAGCAGGTCGTGATCAAGGGCGTCCACCGCCTCAACCGCCGCCTGCAACTCTTCGACCGCACCGGCCCCGGCGTGGATCACCCGGTGTATTCGAACTGCCTCGAAAGCCGCTACCTCAAGGTGCTCTGGGCGCGGGTCGTGTAACGCAACTGACGGTGCGCTGCTTTCCGCGGCGCGGCACGCCGAGCAGGTGTGAGCAGGCAGCGGATTTCTCCTTAAGATTCGCAGATGAAATGACGCGCAACGGTAGGGCGGGACCGCTGGGCCCGCCGATAGGGTGGCATCACGTTCTCGGCGGGCCCAGCGGTCCCGCCCTACCTTTCCAAAGCCGCTGTCCGACTCAGGGTTTCGGTGTGGCCGTGGTGAGCACGGCGGCCCATTTGGCCGGGATCGTCAGGGTGAGTTCGCCGTCGCGCGCTTCGTGCGCCGTGCCGCCGATCTCTTCGCGGTAGGCGCCGTCGTCGAGGTTGGCGACGGTGTGCGTGACGGGTTGCCCGGCGTTGTTGAAGACCACGATCACGCGCTCTCCCGCGAGGGTGCGCTCGAAGGCGAACAGATCGCGCGCGTCGTCGGCGAGGAGCGTGCGGTAGGCGCCGCGTTGCAGGGCGGGTGATTTGTTCCGGAGCGCGATCATCTTGCGGTAGTGCGCGAGCAGATCGCCGTTCACCGCGACGGGGTCAGGCTCGTGTGTGGTCTTGGCGTCGGGACCGTAGACTTCGTCGGCGTAGGCGAGGTCGTCCCAGATCATCGGCTTGCGGCAGTCGGGATCGTTGCCGCCCCACATGCCGACTTCGTCGCCGTAGTAGATCATCGGTGCGCCCGCGTAGGTCATTTGGAAAATCACGAGCAGCTTTTGCAGGTGATAGTCGGCGACGCTCGGCTTGCGCGCGCTATAGGCGGGGTTCTCGGAGGTCTTCGAGGTCGTGAAATACGTGGCCCAGTCGCGGTAGCGGCCGATGCCGCGGTTGACGATGTAGGAGGCGATGCGGTTCGTGTCGTGGCTGCCGAGGAGCGTCATCGAGGTCTCGGCGACGCCGGGCGGGTAGAGCTCGCGCAAGGTCTGCAACCTGCGGTCGAACTCGCCGGCGGCGATGCGCTGCGGCGCGGGATCGACGAAGAACTCCACCGCGGTGAAGAGGAAGTTGTAGTTCATCTCCGAGTCGAACTCATCGCCCTGCATGTAGGGCACGACCTTCTCGGCGACGTCGACGATCTCGGCGGTGAGGTAGGCCTCGGGGTTGAGGCGTTTCACGTGGGCGCGCCACGCCTTCCAGAACGGGTGGCCAACGCAGAACGCCACGTCGAGGCGCCAGCCGTCGATGCCGTGCTGCCGGCCGCGGCCCTTGGGGTTCATCCAGCGCTCGGTGGCGGCGAAGATGTAGTCGCGCGGACCGGCGACGATGCCGTGCTCGTCCTCGCGCAGCTCCGGCAGCGACCGCACGCCGAACCAGCCGTCGTAGGCGAAGGGCGTGCCTTTCTCGGGGTCGCGCCAGCTCTTGACCGTGAACCAATCGCGGTAGGGTGAGGCCTGCTGGTTTCTCTCCACGTCGCGGAACGCGAAAGAGTTCACCCCCATGTGATTGAACACGCCGTCGAAGATGATGCGCATGCCGTGCGCGTGGGCGGCGTCGATGAGCTGGAGCGCGAGCTCGTCGGCCTTCGTCCATACCCAGGTGCTCGGGTCGAGCGGGTTTTCCGTCGCCATGAGCGCGCGGTCACCCTCCGGATCGGGACCGAAGTTCGGGTCGATGTGATGGTAGCTGGCGCCGTCGTATTTGTGCAGCGAGGGCGCGTCGAAGACCGGGTTGAGGTAGAGCGCGGTGATGCCGAGCTCCTTGAGGTAGGGCAGGCGGTCGATGATGCCCTGCAGGTCGCCGCCGTAGCGCCGGCGGAGAAGGTGCTTCCAGAGCTCGGGTTCGCCGTTCTGCTTTTCCCATGGCTGCAGCTCGAACCAGTCGCTGCCCCACGGGTGAACCTGCCAGGCCTGCGGCATCTCCTGCGGGTCGGCGCCGCGGAGGTCTTCGACGCGCGGGTCGTTCGCCGGGTCGCCGTTGCGGAAGCGCTCGGGAAAAATCTGATACCACACGACCGACTTCGCCCACGCGGGGACGAATTCTTCGGGGGCGGCGCTCTGGTCGGCGTAGACGGCGACGGCGAGCACGGTGGCGAGGGCGAGCGGAACGAGCGGGCGTTTGGCCATGGCGATCGAGGATGACGCAACGTGCGCTCCCGCACGCGCGAAACGCAGCATGCGGGCCTTTCGCCGGGGCGTCGAGTGTGCAGAGGATTGGCTTTCCTCGCGGCGGCCGATTCCTCAACGTCCCTGCCGTCATGCGCGACCTGCCCCATCTTTTTGCCCAGAACAAGGCCTGGGCCGAGTCCATCAAGGACCGCGACCCGCAGTTTTTCCAGAAGCTGTCGCGCCAGCAGAACCCCGAGTATCTCTGGATCGGCTGCGCCGATTCGCGCGTGCCCGCCAACGAGATCATCGGTCTGCTCCCGGGCGAGGTGTTCGTCCACCGCAACATCGCCAACGTCGTCGTCCACGCCGACCTGAACGCCCTCTCGGTCATCCAATACGCCGTCGATGTGCTGCGCGTGAAACACATCATCGTCGTCGGTCACTACGGCTGCGGCGGCGTGCAGGCGGCCTACAGCTGCACCCGCGTCGGCCTGGCCGACAACTGGCTCCGCCACGTGCAGGACGTGAGGAACAAGCACGACGCCTGTCTGCAGGTGTTGCCCGACGACACCGCCCGCTCGGCGCGCCTCTGCGAGCTCAACGTCATCGAGCAGGCCGTGAACGTCTGCCAGACCACCGTCGTGCAGGATGCCTGGGCCCGCGGTCAGGAACTCAGCGTGCACGGCTGGATCTACGGCCTGCGCGACGGCCTCCTGCGCGACCTGCAAATGACGGCCAGTCAGCCCGACGAAGTCGTCGCGGCACACCAAGCCGCCGTCGCCGCGCTCCACGCGCGCTGACCGCCGTCGCTGCCAGCCGCGTCGCGCTCGCTGCGGCCGGACGGGCCGCTTGACAGCCCCGCGGCGCACCCGTAACCACTGGCGCATCATGCAGGCCGCGCTCGATCAGCCGGTATTGGTGCTCAACCGCCTCTGGCAGGCGGTGAACATCATCGGCGCGCGCCGGGCCTTCGCCCTCCTGGCCCGCGGTCACGCGCAGGTCGTCCACCAGACCGAGGACAACTTCAAGACGTTCTCGCTCATGGACTGGGTCGACTTCTCGGCCTACAACCCGCCGCTCGACGCGCTCGAGACCGTCCACACGGTCAACCGGGCCATCCGCCTGCCGCGCGTCATCCTGCTCACGTTTTTCGACAAGCTGCCCTGCAAGGAGCTCAAGCTCACGCGCAACAACGTCTTCGAGCGCGACGGCAACCGCTGCCAGTATTGCGGTCACACCTTCGCCCGCGAGCAGCTCAACCTCGACCACGTCATCCCGCGCCACTACGGCGGCAAGACGACGTGGGAAAACATCGTCTGCTCCTGCATCAAGTGCAACACGCGCAAGGCCAACCGCCTCCCGCACGAGGCGCACATGCGGCTGATGCGCAAACCCGTCCGCCCGAAGTGGCGCCCGGTCATTTCCCTCGTGCTCGGCAACCACGGGCACGAGAAGTGGAAGGATTTCCTCGACCTCGCGTATTGGAACGTCGAGCTCGAGGAGTGAAGCGGTCCCGCCATTGCGGTTACCTCAGCTACCCCAAACAAAGACGGCCGGCCGCAACGCCGGCCGTCTTTATTTGCGCGCGGCGCGGACGAGCTTCATCCAGCCGAGCGCGCCGATGAGCACGAGCAGGCTCCCGAGGATGAGCAGGCCGCGCACGCGCAGCGGCACGCCGCGAAACAGCAGCAGCAGTGCCATGCTGCCCAATATCCAGGCGAGCAGGACGGCGGCGGCGAGGAGGCGGGAGCGCATGAGGAGTCGGGGTGGCGGCGGTCGGTTGACTGCGGTCTTACGACCGCAGCTACATAGACTGGAGGCCACCGCAAAATCCGGGAGGTCTCGCGCCGCAGGGTAGGTGGCGGGCTTGCCCGCCACTCCCGCCGCCACCGTTGCGCGCGAGCGCGCAACCTACTGTAGCTTCAGCTGCGGTAGTCCTCGCGCACCGGCGCGAAGACGTCGATCACCCGGCAGGCGGTCAGCGTCGTGCCGCCGTGCGGGACGTTGCCCGGAATCAGCGCGGCCATCCCCGGCTCGAGAATCGTCGTCTCCGTGCCGATCGTGAACTGGAAGCGCCCCTCGATCACGTAGGTCACCTGCTCGTGCGGATGCTGGTGCAGCGGGACGACGGTGTTGGCGTCGAGATGCACCTCGCCGAGCGTCGTGCGCTCAAGGTGGGCGTAGTGACCGCGGATGGTGCCGTTGAAGATGAGCTTCGGCGGCAACTGGGACAGCGTGACGAAGGACATGGGGAAATGAATTTCATCGATCCTGTCGTGGAACTGCGGCGGGTGGCGAACGCATTTGCGCCGGGGGGGCGAAGCGTCGGACCATCCCGACGCCCCCCGCGCGGTGGAGCGCAATGCGTCAGGCGGCCGCGCGCTCAACTCCGCGCGGCGAGCGGCAGTGTGACGCGCATCGTCGTGCCGCGCTCCCCGGTTTCGACGAGGGTGAGTTCGCCGTGGTGGTCCTGCACGATGCGCTGGGCGATGCCGAGCCCGAGCCCGGTGCCGCCGGCGCGGCCGGAGAGGAACGACTCAAAGATGCGCGGCCGGATCTCGTCCGGGATGCCGGTGCCGGTGTCGGCGAAGTCGATGCGCACGCTGCCGTCGCCGGCGGCGCAATGCACGGTGAGCGTGCCGCCATGGGGCATGGCCTGCACGGCGTTGAGGGCGAGGTTGAGGAACACCTGCTGCAGCTGGCCCTTGTGCGCGTCGACGATGACGGCCGGACCTGGCGGCGTGTAGCGCAGCTGCACGCCGGACTGGCTGAGTTTGGCGCGGAGCAGATGCAGCGTGTCCTCGATCATCGCGGTGAGCGGCCAGCGCGAGTGCAGGCTGGCCGGGGCGCGGGCGAAGGAAAGCACGCGTGCGACGATGCCCTCGAGCTGCTCGATCTTCTCGGTGATGACCTGCAGGTCGCGGCGGCGCGGGTCGTCGGGCGCGAAGTCGGTGCCGAGCGTGCCGTGGAGGAGCTTGATCACCGTGAGCGGATTGCGGATCTCGTGCGCGATCTCGGCGGCGAGGAGGCCGAGCGTGGTGAGCGTCTGGTTCTTGCGCAGCGATTCCTCGGACTGGAACACGCGGGCGTAGAGGCGCGCGTTGTGCAGCGCCACGGCGGCGAAGGCGGCGAGCGCGGCGAGGAGACGTTTCTGCGCGTCGGAAAACCGGTGGGGCTGCGCGGTGTAGACGGCCAGGACGCCGGCCGGCGCGCCGTCGACGAGCAGCGGCGCGGCGAGCAGCGAGCTGAGCGAGCCGTCCGTCGGCAGGTCGGGTGCGCCGCGTCCGGCCTCGGCGGGCAGGTCCTGGAACTCGACGACGCGCCCGGAGCGCAGCGCGGTGGCGAGCAGCGACCGCTCGGCGGCGAAAGGCTCGCGACGGAGGGCGGCGTCGGCGAAGTTCAGTTCGCTGCTCCACGCCTGGAGTTCGAACATCAGCTGCGCGGGATCGCAGGCGTGCAGCGTGCAGAGGCGCGCATCGAACAGCCCGCGTCCGCTGCGCGTGAGCGTGGCGAGCAGGTCGCTCTCCTCGAGGCGCGCGACGAGGGAGTGGCCGAGCTCGACGAGCGTCTCGAGCTGGGCGGACTCGCGCTGGAGGCGCTCCAGTTCGCGGAGGCGGTGCAGCGTGCGGCTGATCTCGCCGGCCAGGCGGACGAGCCGCGCGAGGTCGTCGGGCGTGAAGGCGTGCGGGCGGTCGGCGTCGACGTTGATGACGCCGACCGGTTCGCCGCGGTGGAGCAGGGGGGCGGCCATTTCGCTGCGCACGGCCGAGCGCAGGGCGAGGTAGCGCGGCTCGACCGTGACGTCCGGCACGAGGAGCGGCTGGCCGTGCTGCGTGACCCAGCCGGTGATGCCCTGGCCGAGTTTGAGGGCAAACGGGCCGGTGTCGGGCGGCAGGCCCTGTTGCGAGGCGATCTCGAGGTAGCCCGTGTGCGGGTTGAGCAGAGAGATCGAGCCGCTGGCGGCGTCGAAGAGCGCCATCACCTCCGCGAGCACCGCGGCCTCCGCGGCGGCGGCGCTCGTGTCGCCCGCCGCGAGCGCGGCGATGCGATAGAGCGCTTCGAGGTCGCGGGGGGAGGGAGCGGCGTCCATTTGCAGCAGAGTTGCACGGAATCGCGGCGCGAGGGGAGAGAAAACTTGCCGTTTGTCGCGATGCGGTGGTCGAACGTCGCCGCAGGCCGATAAAGCGTTGACCGTGCCTCCGCCGCTCGCGCAGGCTGCGGGCGATTGCTACGGGCCCCATGAGCAATTTCTGGATCTTCTCCTCCCTGCTTGCCGGCTATATCCTCGGCGCGCTGCCGTTCGGCTACCTCGTGGCCAAGGCGCACGGCGTCGACATCTTCAAGGAGGGATCGGGCAACCCCGGCGCGACGAACGTCAAGCGCGTGCTCGGCGAGAAATTCGGCGCGAAGGGCAAGCGCGCGGGCAACCTCGTGTTTGCGCTCGATGCGCTGAAGGGAGCGCTCGCCACGGGCTGGCCGCTGCTGCCGTGGATCGAGACGCCGCACCAGGAAGTGCTCGCGCTCATCGGCGTCGTCGCCGCGGTGCTCGGGCACTCTTTCTCCGTCTTCACCCGTTTCAAGGGCGGCAAGGGCGTCGCCACCGCGGCGGGCGGTCTCGTGGTGATCATTCCCGTGGCGTGCCTGATCGCGGCGATCGTGTGGGTGCTGACGTTCTTCACCACACGCTACGTGTCGCTCGGCTCGATCCTCGGCGCCGTGGCGGTCATCGTCGCCACGTGGGTGCTCGGCGATCACCTCGCCTATTCGATCATCGCCACAGTTCTCGCGGCCTTCGTCATCCTGCGGCACCACTCGAACATCCGGCGCCTGCTCGCCGGCACGGAGCCGAAATTCGGCCAGCCGCGTCCGCCGGCCTGAGCCGTTCGGACCACGCCGCGCGGCCCGCCGGCGGCTATGACGCACGCGTGAGACTCGCGCCTTGCCATGCCGTGCCCGGCGGCGCCAATTAGCCGGGTTCACACCATGGCACTCATCGTCCAGAAATACGGCGGCACCTCCGTCGGCGACGTCGAGCGGATCAAGAACGTCGCCGCCCGCATCAAGGCGGCGCGCGACGACGGCCACCAGTTGGTCGTCGTCGTCTCGGCCCGCGCCGGCGTGACCAACGAGCTCATCGCCCGTGCCAAGGCCGTCAACCCGCGGCCCGACACGCGCGAGCTCGACATGCTCCTCGCCATCGGCGAGCAGGAGACCATCGCCCTCACCGCCATGGCGCTGCATGCGCTCGAGGTCCCGGCCGTCTCCTACACCGGCCCGCAGGCCGGCATCCTGACTGACCTCGTCCACACCAAGGCCAAGATCAGGAACATCGTCCCCACCGCGCTGCGCAACGACCTCGCATCCGGCAAGGTCATCATCGTCGCCGGCTTCCAGGGCCTCACCGAGCAGGGGCAGATCGCCACGCTCGGTCGCGGCGGCTCCGACCTCACCGCCATCGCCATGGCCTTTTTT
>VFQU01000075.1_pt1 | contig 140884 bp, 148 predicted proteins | sample 3512311 | NCBI WGS metagenome assembly VFQU01 (sample SAMN10412377, study PRJNA504923) | tailings metagenome | isolation source: Relicate 3 Philex TSF3 active mining site | place: Philippines: Tuba, Benguet | collected 2017-08-29
CCAGAGTTTTTCGCAGCTTAATTTCACAGCTTAAAGATGTCAAACAGGCTCTATATCCGGTAATGAGCTTCACTTGATGATAGTTCTGATGCCAAAATAGCTTACTTGTCAAGGTTATGATGGTTGAATCAATTGGAAAAAACATCTGATTTGAGGGCGAGTTCTTGCATCTGACCTGCTGACTTAGTTGGGCATATATACGATGAAAGAGCCCGTCTTTGCGCTGTTTATTCGCTTTAGAGAATATGGAAATGTCAACGTCGATTCCTGATTTATTAAGACGGTAAAATAAGGCTCGCATACTCGTTAAACTCTGGTCTAAGATGTAAGTTAGCCAGATTTTGAAAAATAATTGCGAGTTGAGAACTGGGTAATCGTGACCACTGAGTTGATTGAGAATTGATTTGACAATTTTTTGAAAGGATGCCATGATTAAGTTGCTTTTTTATGTTTATTTTAAGGGAAGAATACCATATTCTCTCCCTTTTTTTGTGCATTAAGTTAACTTTCAACACTTCTGGCCTTTACTCTATGTGTTGGGATGTCGGCAAAATCAGGAACCTGTGAGCTTTCCGGTGGGCGGTAGTGAGGGCGGTTCAGTTTCGATGTTGTCGGTTCAGATCGGCTAACGAGTGAATTTGGGCAAACGATCTTCTTGTGTAAAGTAATAGAAACATTTCAAATTTAGCAGTGTACACAGTATTAGATTTCTGAATTAAAAAACAGCAAATTAAACAACTCTCAAATCTAATGTCGTTTGGGTAAGATATGGTTCAAGTCGTGTATTGGCCAGGCCAATAAATTCTTCATCTAGCTCATAGCCAACATAATGACGGTTTGACTTAATAGCGGCGATTGCTGTAGAACCACTTCCCATAAACGGATCAAGAATAATATCGTCTTTGAAACTGTAAAGCTGGATCAAGCGAAAAGGTAACTCGACTGGAAAGGGAGCCGGATGACCCACTTTTTTTGCTGATTCGGGGTTCATTGTCCACACTGATTTTGTCCACTCCATAAACTGTTCTTTGGTAATCGTATTTTCACGATCTTCTTTCTTACGGTCAAATGTACCTTTGGAAAATACCAAAATATATTCATGGGTATCGCGCAACACCGGATTTGAAGCCGACTGCCAACTCCCCCAGGCCATGGAAACACCTGCCCCTACTCCTTTTTGCCAAATGATTTCCCCACGCATGAGAAAGCCAATTTCAATCATCATTTGGGAGATGTAATCAGATAGGGGAATATAGGGTTTTCGTCCTAAATTAGCGACATTGATACAAGCCCGACCGCCATGCACTAAGACGCGATAAGTTTCTTGAAAAACCGATTGCAATAAATCTAAGTATTCTCTGAGTGATAGGTCTTGATCATAGGTTTTGCTGACATTGTAGGGAGGTGAAGTAATCATCAAGTGCAAGCAGTTATCAGGTAATTCTGATATTTTTGCCGAACTTCCATGAATAATTTTATTGAGGTAGTTACTAGGTAATTGTTGATCTGTTGGGGACTTAGTTGGGGATGTATGACTGAGTTCTTGATACAGCTTGGAATCATAATAGCCAGAAGCATCGTGATTGATTCGTTCACTGGAACCAAAGGGCCGGGTTTTACTTCCTTTTCGCATGAGCAATAACTATCAAAGCCTAAGTTAACATAGTCTTGGATTTTCGATAAACTATGGGTGTAACTCCTCGGCTAGTTTTATGGATTACCAAAACATCATCACGATTGAACCGGGAAAGCGGAGTGGGAAACCTTGTATTCGGGGAATGCGGATTACGGTCTATGACATTTTAGAATATTTAGCGAGTGGCATGACTGAGGCGGAAATTCTCGAGGATTTTTCTGAACTTACCTCAGAGGATATTAAAGCGTGTCTGTCGTTTGCTGCTGATCGTGAGAAGAAGTTATTTATGGCCTCATTGTGAAGTTGCTTCTAGATGAAAATCTATCCGATAGAATTATTCATAGAGTTATAGACTTATACCCAGAATCAGCGCACGTTAAGACTTTTGGACTAATCAATACAGATGATGCGGTAATTTGGAACTATGCAAAAGCAAATAATTTTGTGATTGTTTCTAAAGATGCTGACTTTCATCAACGTAACTTAGTTTACGGTCATCCACCTAAATTCATTTATTTGAGAGTTGGGAATTGTTCAACATCCAGAATTGTGCAAATTTTGAGGGATGATTCGAAATTAATCATGCAATTTGAAAATAGTGAGATAGAGAGTATTTTGGTACTTAGTTAGTGTGATCTCAATAATTTTCAAGGCCTGGGATTAGTTCATCAAAATCCTAAGAAATTTTAATTCAGCCTTTTACACTGCCAAATTTTGGTACAGCCCTTTTGGAGGGAACTGGAATAATTTTGAAAGATTTGCCATCTGTGCGGGTAATGACGACCTCAGCCCCAGCAGCCACTTCTTCAATAAGCTCTGGCAGACATTTTCTTGCTTCTTCTACGTTGACTTGATGCATTGCCTAACCTCTATGAGTGCTGTTTCTCCATCAATCGGTTGAACAGAACCATTTTAATTTCTATCTAGTGTTTTCAACTTCTTCAACCCAGGCCCCGAATAGATTTACAAACACTCAAGGCTTTCAAGTAACTTTTTTGTGAGAGTTGGCCCTGTAAAGAATGCGTAACGAAGCGATGAGGAAGAAGTGTTAAGAAATTAAAACGCTAAATAAAATAAATATAAAATCCTTAGTACTGTGCTTGGTCGTCTGATATGATTTTCTCTGGTAATTAAGCCTATCTGTCTAAGTTCCAGGCCAGCAGTTTATGACTACAAAATCTCTCCCGGCCCATATCAAGACGGAGATTGAACGGCTGCACCAGACCTATGGCTATGATCTGAAAGTTCTAACAACCTTTGCCCAATTTGTTCGCGATAATCCAAAACCGCCAAAGCCTCCAAAATCCCTAACTTTACCGAAAATCAAGAAAGCTATTTTTGAGAAGTTCAATGTAAATGATGTTACGGCACTAAGGAAAAACGGCAAGTTTCAAATGGCAACGGACGGAATTGGCAAGCTAAATTTCTCACAGAAAGCTACTTGGGAGCAGCTATATCGAGATTTGATTGGTATCTTGCCTGGTGAAGAAAATCAAACTGGCCCAGACTGTATTAATGGGGTAAACATTTTTAATTATTTCCGCCCTTGGCAAGTGCTTGGATTAGAACCAGAAAACGCTACGGAACAAGATATTAAAAATGCTTATTATCGTCTTAGTAAGATATATCATCCTGACAGTGAAACTGGAGATCGCCGGATATTTGAACGCATTGAATTGATGTATAGCAGCCTTATAAAAGCACCATGAAAGACCTTTATATTAAGGATCAGGAAATTGCCAATGCTCTTGGAGTTCACCTGACCAAGCTAAATTCTTATGCTGACAAAATTGGATTGCAAAGTATTATTCACTACAAAGTTATCAACCGATCACAACCAATTAGGCTTTATCTTATTCCTGGACTTAAACTTCTTTATCAATATTTAAATCAGAACCAAAGTAAGACCAAAGCAGCCTCTCTTAGACAACTTCTAATATCAAAAAGAGACAAGCATCTCGAAGCCCTAGTTCACCAAGTAGTTTTAGAAAATACCCAAAGTCTGCTCGTCTTTAATGGAATTTCCTTTATTTCACAGACTGAAGCGATCAGAATTCTTCGCACAACCTCCAAGCAATTTGAACAAGTTTTACATTATGTCAAGAAATCAAAACCCTTAAAAATAGACATACATTTTAGAATTGAAAGTGATCAATATTTCTTCTCTCCAACTGGAATTTTCTTTATTGCTGAGGCTTATGCAACTTTAACAACAGATAGCAATAAAAAAGCCTGGTGTAATCAAGTTTCCTTTACTTCTCAAGCCCTTCTGCCAAGATTAGCAGCATTTACTCGAGACAGATTGATTCCTCTAGCAAAGGCTCAAGCATTAAAGAGAGATAAATCAACTTCTCAAATTACAGGAGTAAAAGGTACTAATAATCAAGAGAACCTGGTTGTACATCATCTTTACAACGCAAAGGATTATCCTACACTTGCTGATAGCCTTGATAATCTTATTACTTTAACTAAGGATATTCATGATGAATTTCATCAGTGGATGGGAGGAACAAGTGTTGCTTGTACAGTAGATGATCTGATCAAGTTTGTTGTTCAGCTTTACCCAGAGCAAATCCATGCATTAATCAAACTCAATAGGTTTCGGACTAGGCTTTATGCTCCTTATCCACCAACACCGATTAAATAAGATCATCTGAAATTAAGTTTTTATATCTTGCATCAAATCATGACGAGTAATAATCCCCACCAGGCCCCCAGCTTCATCTAAAACAGGTAAGCGGCTAATGTGGTGAGGACAATAGCTTAAGAAAAATTGGCATTGCTAATCTATCATGCTGTGACTAATTCAGGTTGTGGCTCAGAGGATACTGGTTCAAAATGTAATACCAACAATTGGCCTGGTCGTAATCCAATTGATTCAAAGGCTCTACCGTCTCGATCACTAAATTCCACCTCAAAAGCTCTACCATCAGCCAATATTTCAACGACTGTTCCAACTTGGCCACGCCATAGATTGTATTGAGGCAGATCAACGGTTAAGGCTACTACATCGAGTAATTTAGGATGATTGTTGGTCACTTGTTTTGCCTCAAAGCACTAAAGAGGATAGCAAGATATTAGTTTGGGAATCTCTGAGCCATGTTCAATAATCCAAGCACTGCGGAGAGCCGCCTTTCTATTCTGCCACTCAATCCTGAAATCCACCCTGTAGCGTTGCCCAAACTCATCCTGTAGCCCTAACTGCGCTTCATGTTCTGTAACAGCTTTAAGTAAAATTTGCCGTAAATCTTCTGCATCATCAGTCGTTATACCCAAAATTGATGAGAAAAGTCGGGCCTTATGTTTTCCGTTCACATGCTGTGAATTAAGGCTATAGTCTCGTAGCTTGCGAATATCAACAACGGCCTTGTCTGCATTGGGGAGCAACATAACAAAGCCAGAAATTCAGAGATATTGATCAGAAATTACTGTGGCAGCAAAATTGTCAACTATGCTTTCAGGGCTTGCATCAAATCGTGACGGGTAATAATTCCCACCAGGCCCCCGGTTTCATCGAGAACAGGTAAACGACTGATGTGGTGATGGACAATGGCCTGGGCAACTTCCGAAATGGGGGTCGTGGGTGTGGTCGTAATCGGTTTGGCAGTCATCACATCTTGGACTTGCATCCCTAACGTTTTTTGCAGGTGATGGTGAAACTTTTCCGGAGATTCAAAATAGATGACACTGCCCAACAAGGTGAGGAAAACGGGGGGTTCTAAAGGGGCTTCTCGGACAATCAAATCCGCTTCGGTGATCAGACCGACTAATTTCCCCACGGCATCCACCACTGGCAACCCCCGCACCTGCTTTTCTTCCATGAGTTTAATGGCCGTTTCAATCGAGTCGCTGGGTTTGACCGTAAACGGGTTGGGGGTCATGAAATCTTGGACAACAGCAGTAGTCATAGGGTTAGGGGTAAACGACAATAGGGCAGATCAAGGCAAACTTAATGATGTCCGGCATGGAGATAGGAAGCAGTCAGGGCCAAATCTGGGCGTAAATCTCGGGCCTGGCGCAGGTAAATGTGTTGGATCAAGGCCTGGGGTTGGGGCGTATTGAAATAGATCAGGCAGCGAATACACCGCTCCAGGCCCCCTTCGACATACATTTGCTGGACATCAATCAGGGGAATAGTTTGCCATTGGGAACGTTCTCGGGCGACGGCGGCGGGAAAAATTCGATCCAAATCGCGGGTGACAGAAAAGGTAACACTAACCACCTCAGACAAGTCCAATTGGTTATGGGCTTCAATTTCATCTAAGAGTTCTTGCACCGCTTCCCGAATCGCCGGAATGGTATTACTGGCGGCTGTTGTTGCCCCACGAATTGCCCGGACTCGCCACCCCACGCTGATATCCTCCATGATTTATCACTCTATCAAGGTCAAGGACGATAAAGCCAGAGGGGCAGGCCGCTTGTTGCCAGTTCAAATTCCAGCCAATTTTGCCCCAGGCCAAGAACCTGAGAAAACGCATCTTGTTTAGCCAATTGGGATTCACTGCGATTGGGCAATAACCGACTTAAGGGAGATTTCGGTTCTTCAATCGGGACAAGTTTGGCTTTTTCCACATCTAATCCGGATAATTCCGCCGTCCAGCGTCTGGCATCTTCTTCCGTTCCGAGGCGATCGACTAAGCCCAAGCCCAAGGCCTGTTGCCCGGTAAAGACCCGCCCATCGGCAAAGGAGCGCACGGTTTCTTCACTGAGATTACGTCCCTCGGCCACGGTTTGGACAAATTGGCTGTAGCTGGTATCAATTAGGTCTTGGAGGATATTTTTTTCCTCATCCGTGAGTTCCCGGTCAAAGGCCAAAATGTCCTTATAGGGCCCGGATTTAATCACCTTGAAGGAAACCCCAATTTTGTCCAGGAGTCGCTCTAAATTATTGCCCCGGAGAATCACGCCAATGCTGCCGGTAATTGTCCCCGGATTGGCCATGATGTGTTCTGCCCCCATGCCGATATAAACCCCACCGGAGGCGGAAATATTGCCGAAGCTGGCGACAATCTTCATTTTTGACCGCAAACGTTTGAGGGCCGCATAAATTTCTTGGGAATCGCCCACAGTGCCCCCCGGACTGTCAATTCGCAGTAACAGGGCTGGAAATCCCCGCTCTTCCACGGTTTTCAGGGCTTTGAGGACACGCTTACGGGTACTGCCAACAATCGCACCAGAAATTTCAATCCGGGCAATTTGTTTTTTGACAGGTTGAGAAAAGGGCCAGGCCATAGACAAATGAGTTACTCAATACCGGCATTAACTATCCCCCCATCTTAGCCGTCACGGTTCAGCTTTGGCCCAGGCCCCGCAGGGCAAACCAGAGGAGTTGAGTAGTGCGCTTGGCTTGAAAGTCGTTATCCCCGATCAGGATTAAACTAGCTCGCCCATCCTTGAACTGCGGCCCCAACGTCATGCCTTCGAGGTTATCCAGGGTCATTCCCAAGGTGTTGAGGTCTAAAAGAAGTTCTTTGCGGACGGGTTTAATTCCTGCCAGGCCAGCGGGTAAGGTTCTCAATGTGGAAATATCGGTGGCTCCCCCTAGGGAAACTTGAAAGAGTTTGATCCCAAAGCCTTCGGTTAAGCTAAAGGTTCGCTCCAAACTGAGGAAATGCCCCCCATTATCCAACGCCAGTAATTCCACCAGGCCATTGCCCATCACTATCCTTCCCGGCTGATCTAAGACATAGGCGTGTTCGGAAATTAGGACTGGCTGTACGTCCCCACGGAGATAATGCAAAATCCGGGCCGGTGGAATGGTCTTTTGGGTGGGGTCTAAGTCTTGGAGTAATCCGGTTTCCGTGGCGACAAATAAGCGATCTCCGGCAGGGTTGAGGCTGAGGGATTCAAAGCCTTGATTGTTCTGAACGCCTTGGGGTGGGTGGGTGGGATCCGGATGGGCCCTGTAGTAACTGGGAAGCCGAAATTGGAGTTGCTCAATGCCCTCTAAGCTAAATTCCCGGATAAAGGGCGGGGCCTGGTTTTGGACTCCTTCACTACTAATTAGGAGCGTGTTTTCGGGACTGAGGGCAATTCCTTCCGGGTCGGCGGTGTTTGGCGGTAAGGGCTGGGCCTGGGCATTTTGGAGAAGTGTAACCTGGGTAATTTCAGCGGCGGGGGCAGGAGTTTCTGGGCGGGCATTGAGGACTTGGGGCGGCGGTTGGAGTTTCAGGGTATAAAACCGGGGCTGCTTGCGGTCGTCACTAATGGCGTAATAAATGTCTTGCTTGCGGTCGTAGGTGATCCCAGAAATGCCGCCAAATTGGGTGTTTTGAACTTCTTGGTTGGGAATTTCCCTGGCCTGGAGAAGTTCGAGTTCCAGAGGTAAAAATAGACGATCCTGGGCCTGGACACGGGGGAGTTGACAGCCAAACATCAGGAAAATTAGCCAAAGAGCAATGATCCGGCCTGGTTTCAGCCATGGAATTAGATTTTCTCCACTCATGTCGCAACTCCTTTTAGGCCCATGACCTGACTTCTCTCTCCATCCTGAGTGATTTAGGCTGAATGGTGCTCAGTTGTTGAGCCGGGCGAATGATTAGCCGCAATGTAGGTTTGTCCCCAGTGATGCATACTCTCGAGGACGGGATACAGGGTTTGACCTAACGGGGTTAAGGAATATTCCACCCGCGGGGGCACCTGTTGATAAACCTGACGATGGACAATCCCATCCTGTTCTAACTCCCGCAGTTGTTGGGTGAGCATTTTTTGAGTAATGCCCGGCAACGCCCGATTCAAGGCACTAAATCGTTGCACCCCACCAAACAATTCTCTGAGGATCAGCACTTTCCAGCGTCCCCCAATAATCCGCAGTGTGGTTTCCACAGCACAACTGGCGTGACTCACCCGGCCAACCTCTGGTTCCATCCCCGTCTCAATCCCAGATAATTTTAAGGAAATTTTATTCATGGTGTCATTTTGGTAAGTACCTTACTTTTTAGTATGTACTTTACATTTTATCTGTTAAATCGCTACAGTAAGAACAACGGATACAGAATCGTTAATCTCTTGAGGATTACCAGTAATGGAAAAGCTTGCCGTGACCCAATATCCTGTCCATGAACTGATTCAGCGGCGGTGGAGTCCTTTGGCCTTTAGTTCGGCCCCCGTTGCCCCGGAAGTGGTCGCCAGTTTATTGGAAGCCGCCCGCTGGACATCCTCCTCTTACAATGAACAACCCTGGTTCTTCTTAGTGGCAACCCAGGCCCAGCCCGAGGATTATCAACGCCTCCTGAGTTGTTTAGTGGAAGCCAACCAGGCCTGGGCCCAAAATGCCCCGGTTTTAATGATTGGAGTGGCAAAACTCACCTTTGACCATAACGGCAAACCCAATGCCCACGCCTATTTTGACTTAGGGGGGGCGATTGCCCAGTTAACGGCTCAAGCCACAGCTAGTAACTTATTTGTCCACCAAATGGCTGGCTTTAACCCCGAAAAAGCACGGCAACTGGCGGAAGTTCCGACTGGGTTTGATCCGGTGGTGGCCCTAGCACTGGGCTATTACGGGGATCCCACTGGCTTAAATGAAAAACTCCAGGCCCGGGAAAGTGGCCCCCGCAGTCGCAAACCCCTGAGTCAGTTTGTCTTTACCAGTCATTGGCAACAGCCCTATCCTTTACCCTAACTCCCTGGACGGTGACGGAAATCAGACTGAGGATTCTGCGCAACAGTTCAAAATGAATCACAACTCACCCATGACAAATTGGGAGGCTTGAACAATGACCACTGCCACAGCCTTGAATGCCCAACTCTATTCCACCTCAGGGCGCGGCCATGTCCGTTTGGGGTGGCTGGAAAGCTATCACACGTTTTCTTTTTCCAACTTTTATGATCCGCAGCGGATGGGCTTTAGTCAACTGCGAGTGATCAATCATGACTACATTGCCCCCAAAGGCGGGTTTCCCAATCACGGGCATCGGGATATGGAAATTCTCACCTATGTGATGCGCGGTGCCTTGGAACATCGGGATAGTTTGGGGAATGGCGCAATTATTCGGCCGGGAGATGTCCAGATTATGAGTGCCGGAACGGGAATTATCCACAGTGAATTTAATCCCTCGGAAACCGAGCCAGTGGAATTGTTGCAAATTTGGGTGCATCCGAATCAAATGGGCCTGGCCCCCCGCTATGAACAGGAATCCTTGCCGGAAGCGGCCAAACTCAACCAATTTCATCTGATTGCGGCTCCCCCAGGCCAAGGCGGGACGGTGACGATCTATCAGGACACCCGCATTTCTGCGGCGGTTTTGGCAGCGGGACACCAACTAACAATTAACTTAGGGGAAACCCGGCGCGGTTGGTTAGAAGTCGCTAAGGGCGCCGTAACTGTGAATGACCAGGCCTTGACTGAGGGCGATGGGTTAGCGGTGACAGGGCCGGGTGAACTAGTGTTGACCACCGAAACAACTGCGGAAGTCCTCTGGTTTGATCTGCCATAGCTGACTGTTGATAATCCGCCAGGCTTGCTTGGGGTTCACCTCCTTGGGATGATGGGAAATTGGATTAACGTTCATAGGCATCAACCAGGGAGTGACCTCACTTGAGTACATCTGTCGCAATTGTCACGGGCGCATCTCGGGGAATTGGTAAAGAAATTGCCCTAGTGTTGGCAGGGGCCGGTATGCAAGTTGCCGTAAACTATGCCCGTTCTCCCGAGGCCGCAGATGCAGTCGTAAGTCAGATCCAGGCCCAGGGAGGGGTGGCCATGGCCGTGCAAGCGGATGTGTCCCAGGCCGAACAGGTCGAGCAATTGGTCAAAACCGTAACCGAGGCCTGGGGGCGGGTGGATGTGCTAGTGAATAATGCCGGGATTACTCGGGATACCCTACTGTTGCGGATGAGTCTTGAGGATTGGCAAGCGGTGATTGACCTCAACCTGACTGGGGTGTTCTTGTGTACCAAAGCTGTCAGCCGCTTAATGTTAAAACAACGCACCGGGCGGATTATCAATATTGCCTCAGTGGCGGGACAAATGGGCAACCCCGGCCAGGCCAACTACAGTGCGGCTAAAGCGGGGGTGATTGGGTTTACGAAAACGGTGGCCAAAGAGCTAGCCAGTCGGGGAGTGACCGTCAATTCGGTTGCGCCGGGGTTTATTGCCACCGAGATGACCCAGGACTTAAATGCGTCAGAAATCCTCAAGTTCATTCCCCTAGGGCGGTTTGGGCAAGCGGAGGAAGTCGCCGGCCTGGTGAAGTTTTTAGCCATTGATCCAGCTGCGGCCTACATCACTGGGCAGACGTTTAATGTGGATGGCGGGATGGTTATGGCCTAACTGAGCGGACATCGCCGCAGGCCCCTAATTGCCCTGAGAGCCAACTAGGATTAATTTAAGCTCTTGAGGTCAGGATATGCTCAAGCTCAAGCCCTGGCAGATTGCGGTTTTAACCTTACCCGTGATCAGTGTCGTTGGCCTGGTGACCACAGCGGCCATGGTTCAGATTCATCGCTGGGGCCTGGATTGGCTCTGGGCCGTGGTGATCATCATGCTCCTGGCCTGGCGGTTATTACTGTTGCGCTGGTTAACCCCCACCGCAGATACCGAGTTTTTAACCGAGGCATTTCAACCCCAGGCCCTCAGCCAGACTCCCGGAACCTCAGAACAGGATCTACAGGCCCAGGCCCAGATTCAAGCCATTCTGGAAACGAGTCGCAGCGATCCGCTCCCCTGGTCAAATTGGCCCATTTTTTGGCAACGGCTACAGGAATTAGTCACAGCCATCGCCCATGTTTACAATCCCCAGGTGAAACGCCCGCTCCTTCACATCTATGTCCCCCAGGCCTACCATTTAATGCGGGATACAGTTGAGGATGTGGATCGCTGGATGGTGACTCTTGGCCCGGTCTTAAATCGCGTCACCGTGGGCCAGGCCCTGCAAGCCTATGAATTTTATGAGAAACTGGCACCGGCAGCCCGTTGGGGACTCCAGGCCTGGAACTGGTTGCAATGGCTGACGAATCCGACCGTGGCCGTGACGAAGCTGGCGACCCAAAGCAGCCAAAGCAAGGCCAACCAAGAACTGATTGCTAACCTGGGGCAACTCTTACGAGCGCAAACCTTGACGGCCCTGGGGCTGCGGGCGATGGCACTATATGGGGCAAAAACCACTCTCCCAACACTGGATATTTCAGCCCCAAGCAATCCCGGTCGCGAAAGCCAAAGTTTAGCTGAACTCCTGACCCAGGCCAGTGGTATCCATCAACTCGCCAGTACTCCCCTTAACCTCTTAATTGCCGGGCGCACCGGGGCCGGAAAAAGCAGTCTAATCAATACCCTCTTTACCACCCCCCAAGCCCAAACCAATCTCTTACCGAATACCGATGAACTCAGCAGTTATCGCTGGCAGAACCCCGCAGGTGATGATCTGATTCTCTGGGACAGTCCCGGCTACGAACAGATTAATCGCCCCGAATACCAGGCCCAGGTGGTCAAAGCCCTGGCCCAAACCGATGCCCTGATTCTCGTTACCCCTGCCCTGGATCCCGCCTTAGAAATGGATTTGGCATTTCTCGATCAGGTCAAAACCGCCACCCCCGACATTCCGATTTTAATTTTGGTGAGCCAGGTGGATAAACTCCGGCCAATTCGAGAATGGCAGCCCCCCTATGATTGGCTGGCTGGAACCCGTCCCAAAGAAAAGGCAATCCAAGAAGCGTTGCAATATCGACAAGAGCATTTCCAGGCCTATAGCGAGCATTTGTTACCCATCGTTATGGCAGATATGGATATGGGGCGCGTGGCCTGGGGCGATGAGTTGTTGATTACCCGCTTATTGACGCTGATTGATCCCGCCAAACAGGCCCGCCTTGGCCGCTGCTTAAAAAATCGGGATTTACGCGTCGCCACTGCCCGCCAAATTATTGATCGCTATGTCCTTTTCATGGGGTCGGCCCAAGGGATAACGGGCTTGCTCAAGGGGCCACTCCTGCAATTTTTATCTACCTTATTAACCGGAACGCCCACGGCGGCCTGGATCTTGGCGGAAAAACTACCCCTAGAACAGTCCCCGGTGATTTTAGGAAAAATGCAAATGGCGTTTGAATTGTTTAGTTTGCTGGGGGATATTCGCCGGATCGAAAACTTTAATTTGGCAGAGATTTGGCCCTTGCTGTTGTTGCCAGATGGAACGTTAACAGACCAGGCCTGGGCCTTGGGACAAACCTTAATTGAATACTGGTCGGGCGATCAAAATAGCGATACCGGACTGAAAAACCAAGGCCTGGCAGCACGATACCGCTATTATTTGGAAAAATAAGCTAGATAATGCCGGAGATCAGCTAGGGGTCGGGCTAGGGCTGGCTGGGGATTCGGTTGGGGCCGGTTCACCACCACCACAGGCCACTAAGGCAGTACTCGACAAGCCTAAAAGTAACGCTAAAGCCATCAATTTGAAAGCCGTTTTCATAAGATTGTTCTACCTATAAAGAATGGAGCAATTAAGATCATTTCAATTGATAGCAGGTTCACTCTGGGATGACAACTCAGGGGAGAACAAAAGTAGAAACAAAACGTTACATTTCCCATGTAGTTCTCCGGCTGTTTGTGATGGATTTGACCCGACAGTTCCAGGCCATTGATGCCGTGGCTGATCCAGAAAGTGCTCGTTATGGGCGGTTATTAAACTGGCAAAATTTTGGCGATCCCCTGTGGCACTATGGCATTGGCCTCTCCGATGCACATATTTTTGATACGGGGCTAGGGATTTGTGTCTTTACCCGGCGGGATGCCCGGCCAGTCCTGGGAATTGAACCCCTTGCTTTTAGCCCGGAAATTACGGTTGCCCGCTTAAAACAGGCCCTGATTGTTTTTCAGGATTGGGATTACAACCTCCTGGCCTGGAACTGTGAACATTTGGCCCGCCTCATTGCGACGGATCAACCCCGCTGCGATCAAAGTCAACCCCTGTGGTGGCTCTGTGGTCTCACGCCTGAAGGAGAGCATCCGCACGCTCGACAACGGTTCCTGGATCACTTAGTGGGAGCTGGCTTAAAAAAATTAACTCGGCCATAACCACTAGATCCGGATGGAAATGCTAAACTATAAACCGAGACTAAAGTATTCGGTTGTAGTGTTTGTTTTTAGTACCGCTGGTTTTTGCGTTTGCACGGGCAGACTGCTCTCCGAAATTTCAAGCTCTTACACAACTCCTTTCCTAAATTTTTGGAGAATAGAATGTCTATCTACGTTGGAAATTTATCCTACCAAGTCACTGAAGCTGATTTGACCTCTGTGTTTGCTGAATACGGTGGTGTTAAACGGGTGCAATTGCCCACCGATCGGGAAACCGGCCGGATGCGTGGCTTTGGCTTTGTTGAAATGAACGCTGATAATGAGGAAGATGCTGCCATTTCTGCCCTCGATGGGGCTGAGTGGATGGGTCGCAGCCTTAAAGTCAATAAAGCACGTCCTCGGGAAGAGCGGAGTGGCTCGTTTGGTGGTGGCGGCGGTGGCGGTAATCGCCGGAATAACTTTTCTCGGAGTTACTAAGACTCGCCTGAGATTAGTCCATCATTAACTTAAGAATTTCAATTTGGGGTGAGTCAGTTTAATTCTGGCAGCCCCTTTTTGTTGTTGGTTGTGATTACCAAAGTTCTGAATATTCAGCGAACAACTCGGATAATATTTTCCGTAATTTGTTCAAAGGCATCATCATGGCTGATGACAAAAAGCTGCTGAAAACTCCGTAAATTACTTAGGGCTGTGGCTAATTGACTTCGGCGCATTTGATCCATGTTGGTTGTAGGTTCATCAAAAAAAGCAATATCAATTTCCACTAAGACTTTTAAGAGCGCGAGACGGATAGCCAGGGCGGCACACATTTGTTCCCCACCGGATAGGCTTTTAAAATTCCGCCAATGCCCCATTTCTTGAACACGAATTTCATAATCATCGCTCCAGGCCAGGGCGACATCCGGGCGATCGAGGAGTTCTCGAAATAGTTGATCCGCTACTTGCACAATACTGGTCATGTAGTACCGGGTAATGCGTGGCCCACTTTGGTTAAAAATCTGCCGACTGATTTGAATGAATTCATCAATTCGTTTTTGCTTGTCCCAGGCCTGGTTGAGCTGAGTTAGTTGGTGGTGAATTTCTGTCCGCTGTTCAAGCTCTTGCTGGAGTTTTTGGAGGTGCGCCCGTTGTAGGGGTAAGCTGCCTTGTAATTGCGAGATTTGGTTGTGAATTTGTTGAGTCGTGCTTTGTAATTGCGCGAGGTGGTGGGGATTATGGTTTTGTTGGGCCGTGGCCAGTTGTTGTTGGAGAGATTGGGCTTGTTGCTCAAGGGTGACTTGCTGGTGGGCTAACTCTTGTAACTGGGCCTGGAGCGGTGCAACTTGTTCCGCGAGGGTTTGATGTTGTAAATAGAGTTGATAGCCCTTGAGATATTGTTGTTGTTGCTTTTGGTGAGATTGTCGCTGTTGCTCTATCCGAAGAAACAATTGAAGTTGATCCTTGAGGGCTTGAATCTGCTGATGCTGTGCTTGTATCGATGCGTTTTGTTGGAGATAACGCTGCTCTAAGGTTATTTTTTGTTGAAGTTGCTGACTTAAATATTGAATTTGGGCTTGGGGATCGGCTAAGGCAGTAAGTTGCTGTTGGCTGATCTGGGCCTGGTGCTCTAAATGGGGAAGTTGTTCTAAGCGAGCTTGGATTTTTTGGAGTTGTTTAGTGCGTTCTTGTAAAAGTTGCTGTTGCTGCTCAGCTTGGGCTTGTTTTGTCGGCAGTGTGGCGAGGGCAATTTCGGCCTGGTGGGCTGTTGCAAGTTGTTGACTGAGTTGCTTAATTTTACTCTCCAATTCTGTCGCGGCTTTGGGTTCCAGGCCAAGCATGAGTTGTTGACATTGTTGATAAAGCTGTAGATAGTCCTCTAGCCCCTGATTTAAGGCCGTTTCAACGATATTTTTACCCAGTAAAGAATCTGGCCAAGTGGTTAAATAGCCCTGAGCCGTTTCCAGCAATGTTTCTAATTGTGTCAGCTTTAGTTTGGCCTGGATGAGGAGTTGCTCAAGTTGTTTATGGAGTGCTTGGTTTACTGCCTCTTGACTGAGTTGTTGTTGATATTGACGATACTTTGCTTCCAGGCCTGGGAGTTCGGCAATTAAGGGTTGCAGTGATTTTAATTGGTGAATCTCTTGTTGACTTTGGGAAATGCTGGCTTGCAATTGGGTTTGTTCTTGCACTAGGGCTTGATAATCTTGTTTGGCCTGCTCTAGGGTTGTTAGTTCTAAGTGAATCGTTTGTAAATTTGCTGCTAAGGCTTGTTGTTGCGGTAAGAGTGGCTCGAGTTCGGAAATCTTGATTTCAGCGGCAGCGAGTTGTTTAAGTTGTAATTCAGTTTGGGTTAATTCCTGGTGCAGTTGATTTAGTTGGTTTTGTTGCTGGTGAAACTCCTGTTCTAGGCCGGGGCGATGCTGTAGTTGTTGTTCGAGTTCACTCAGAGTATGACTGATTTCAACATAGGCTTGATAATCCCCTTGAGACCGTTGACAGGATTGGGCGGCTTCCTCGGCCTGGCTTAGTTGCTGTTGCTGTTGCCCGTGTTGAAAGTCTAGCTTCTGCCGCTCCAATTGAATATTTTCTTGGGTTTGCTGCAGTGTTTGAATATGCTGGGCCTGGGCCTGGAGTTGGGTATATTCAGTCTGGAGTTTTTCTAACTGCTGCGATAAACGATTAAACTCTGTTTCGGCATTGTGAATATTGTGTTCCAGTTCCTTTGAGGTGGCTTTCAGCGTGTCCCAATCGGATAATTGTTGTTCATAAACTTGTTTTTGATTTTCAAATTCTTGCAGCTTGGCCTGGCTATAATTTTTTAAATCAATTGCTTTTTGAAATGCATTTTTGTAGTCATCCACTCTTAAAATCGGATCAAAGACTTTTTTGCGGCCTTCAATGCTTTTTAAAAAATCTGCCGTAAATGTCCCCTGGGGAATCCCAATCATTTCTGAAAATAAGTTTGAAAGAGACAGGTCGCTACTAATTCCCAATTGCTGTCGAAGCCAACGATTAACATCATCTTTTTGCTTTAAGCCAAGGGTTCGGCCAATTTGAGGATCATAGATCTCATAGCCTTTACTTGTGCAGCGAAATACTCGATAGGTACGACCATCAAATTGGGAAATAAAGTTAACCCAGGCCTGGGCACTTTTAGCTCCATTGCGAATCAAATCTGTTTTGCTATAGCCGGAGTAATCAAATAAAACCCAGGCCACGGCTTCAATAATGCTTGTTTTTCCCGCCCCATTTTCCCCACAAATTGCATTAATTCCTGGACAAAACTCAAACTGTTGCTCTTGATGAATCTTGAAGTTCTTGAGATTAACTGAAAGAATTTCCATGACTCTCACTTCAGAGATTAATATCAGAACGGCTGATGGCCAGGAACATAAAACAGTAACGACTCACGGGCAAGACTCCCAAGTTAATCCCCAGTGGCTGGACGGGAACCCAACTGAATTAATTCCACTTTGTAGCCATCGGGATCTTCAACAAAGGCAATTACGGTTGAACCATGCTGCATTGGGCCGGGTGCTCGAGTAACTTTACCGCCCTTGGCCTGGATCGCCTCACAGGTACGATAGATATCTTCAACCCCAATGGCAATATGTCCGTAAGCATTTCCCAGGTCATAGGTTTCTTTGCCCCAGTTATAGGTCAGTTCTAGCACAGTATGCTCAGTTTCTTCGCCATAACCAACAAAAGCCAACGTAAACTTACCGCCTGGATAATCTTTCTGTCTGAGTAGCTTCATCCCCAAAACATCACAATAGAAACTCAGGGATTTTTCTAAGTTGCCAACCCGTAGCATGGTGTGGAGTAAGCGCATATTAAGCTCCTCATGGATTATCCCTGGACATTGTAATCGAGAACCTGGAAGAGCCTAAGCGCGAACCTTGGGTTTAGCCATTTTGCATCGACTCGTGCGAGCTGGTACTGGGTAGTAAGGAAATGTCGGCTAAATCCCCTTCCTGCCACTCAATCTCTGGCATCCCCTCAAAGGCCTGGCGTAAGGAAGCTTCCCAATATTTGCGAATTTTGATTAAAAAGGGATCCCGCAAAACGAGTTCCACCCGATGCTTAATCAGAAAGCTATTGGCAGCATATTTGACGATGTTCAATGGTGGCCCCACGGAAATATTCGACTTCATGGTGGAATCTAAAGATAACAAGGCATATTTGGCTGCCGCTTCAATCGGGGTTTCAAAACTGAGAGTACGGTCTAGGATGGGCTTACCATACTTAGTTTCCCCAATCTGCAGAAAAGGCGTTTCCGGCGTGGCCTGGAGAAAATTACCCTGACTATAAATTAAATATAAGCAGGTTTCTTCGCCGCGAATCTGGCCACCCAACAAAAAAGAGCATTGATAGTCAATTTTGTCTTGTTGTAACCAGGGGCGATGGGTTTCAATGACCTGCCGCACTTTAGAACCCACATAGCGGGCCACTTCATACATATTGGGGAGTGTGTGCAAACTAACATCGGCCTGGGCCCGTAAATCCCGACGCAAGATCGTCAAAACTTCTTGAGTTATGGACAAATTTCCAGCAGAACAGAGCAGAATTACCCGCTCACCTGGGACAGAAAAGTCAAACAGCTTTTGATAGGTAGAAATATAGTCCACACCAGCATTTGTGCGGGAGTCAGCAGCCATGACCAGGCCAAACCGTGTCACAATTCCAAGACAATAGGTCACAAGAACCCAACCCAAAATCACATCAGAGCTTAGTCTATCACCCGTTTCTGAGTGGTATTCTTCCTGGGATTGCGCCAGTTTAGGCAAGGCCAGCCAGTCCCAGACATCGCGCTCAATTGGGAATCGAAAGTCGGGCATATCCTCAACAGTGGGCAGGCATCCCGTCTCAAACTCAAGGAAGCAAAAAGGTAGAATGATTTTGATCAATCAGTAACCGAACTTCCTGCAATAAACTTTGTCGGGTATAGTTCCCTTTTTGAAGAACATTTTCAACGTAGCCATTCAGACGGGCCCGATCCGCTTCTGTCAGAGTTTTCGCAGTCACAATCACAACGGGAATATTGCGCCACTGCTCATTTTTGCGTAGCTGATCGATTACACCAAACCCGTCTAATTCTGGCATCATCAAATCCAGTAGTAATAGAGCTGGTGTATATTCATTAAGAATTTGTAGAGCTTTCATACCATTCTCAGCCAGTAATACTTCCCAGCCATCCTTTTCTAACTGTTTTTGAATCAGATCGCGATTGTTTTGATCATCATCGACCACCAAAATCAACTTAGATGTCAGAGTTTCTTGGTATTTTTTCAGAAGGTTATCGAGATGTTCTCGCTGAATTGGCTTAATCAGAAAATCGGTTGCCCCCAGAGTAATTCCCATACTCTTATTGTCTAAAACAGTCGCCATAATCACAGGGATTGAAGCCAGCTCAGCATCCGCTTTTAGTTGAGTTAATACTGACCAGCCATCAATTTTTGGCATAATCACATCAAGGATAATCACATGGGGGTGATGTTGTTTTGCCAGTTGTAAGCCCACTTCTGGATCGGCCGTAACCATGACTTTAAAACCTTTTGGTTCTAGGTAATGACGCATTAAATCATGAATGGCTGAGTCATCATCAATCACCAAAATCGTTCTACCAGCCCACATGGCATTTTCAGAAGATGCAGTATTGTCCGCGTTGTCAACATCTGTGTCAGGTAAGCTATTCGCAATTGCAGGTAGACGGATTGTAAATGTTGAACCTACACCATACTCACTGACAACATCGATATCGCCGCCCAACATTTGACAGAATTTGCGAGTAATGGATAGACCCAAGCCAGTCCCACCAAATTTACGAGTTGTGGAAGCATCAGCTTGCGTAAAGGCCTGGAAGAGTTTTGACTGTTGCTCTGGGGTCATACCAATTCCAGAGTCTTGCACTGCCATTGTAATCCAATCCTGAGCCTCTTGGATATTTCGCGCTATTGATAAACGAATCGTGCCATTTTCCGTAAATTTACTAGCATTACTGATCAGATTAAATAAACATTGCCGAATCTTGGTCACATCTGAATGCATGATTCCGAGATTTTCTGGCAGGTCAATTTCCAAGCTATTATTTTTCTTCTCAATCAACGGCTTAATTGTGGCAATGACATCTTGAATCATGGCAGAAAGCTGAAAATCTTCCAGGAAAAGCTCCATCCGCCCAGCTTCAATTTTGGATAAGTCTAAAACATCATTAATCAGTCCAAGTAGATGCTTGCCAGCTCCTTCAACCTTTTTTAAGTCTTCAATTAACTCTTCTGCACCTAAATCCTCAGCATCATCCTGGAGCATTTCACTGTAGCCAATGATTGCATTCAAGGGAGTCCGTAATTCATGACTCATATTTGCCATAAAAGCACTTTTGGCTCTGTTTGCTGCCTCGGCCTGATCTCTTGCCTCTTTAAGTTCATGGGTGCGCTCAGCAACCCGAATTTCCAGACTCTCATTGGACTGTTTCAGTCGGCGAAAAGCATCTCGCAATTCCTGGGACATTTGATTAAACAGAAATGCCAGCCGCCCGAGTTCATCCTTCCGCTTAAAGTCTAAATTTACATCCAGGTTACCTGCTGCAATTGCTTCGGTTGCTTCCATAAGTTGAATCAAAGGCACAGAAACTTGACGACGCATGATTAAAATCATAATGACCAAAATTGAGAGGAGAGAAAGCAAGCCCAAGATAACAAAAATAAACGTATGTTCAAAAATATCTTTCTGATAGAAAGAGAGGGCTTTAGGAATAGTTGTCACTAGATATTGATCGGAGGTGTCAATCTGAGCAACGATTAAATATCGATTATATAAACTATCGTCAATAATCCGTTTATTCTTGGCATTTTTCATAACTTGCTGAAAAAGCTCTATCAGGCTTTTATCATTGGTTTGAAAAATGTTTAAGTATTCATTGCGCTTTGTTTCGTTGACATAGGCTGGATGACGAATTAAAGTCCCCCTAGTATTGAACATAATCGTCTGGGTCTCGGCCCGATTTTCATAGAGTTTTGAATTACGAAAACGTTCAGCATATAAATCAAAACCAAAAATAATTTTGGATGACGAATCTATGGTCATTGGTTCGGTATAGGTAATAATCCAGGCCTTGGCTGATAGATTATAGTGACCGTCTGACCAGGAGATAACACCCCGACGCTTGTTAGTCCGCTCTTGATCATTAAAGAACTCTTGAATATTACTTTCATAGTGGGGCCAAAAGAGGACAATGCCAACATTTGGAATTTCAACATAAATGTTGAGAAAAATTGTTTGCCAGGCCGGGCCGTAATAGCTAAGAACATTGAAATAGGCAATTAGTTGATGTTTTTGTTCAGCAGATAATTTGATATTTGGCTGAATATAGATTTGTGGAAACCAACTCCGCCGCGAAAACTCTAAACGATTTCTGATAGAGCCATCGGGCATTTTCTGAAAGAGACGATTAAACTCTTGATCAATACCCTGAGTAGGCAATGAAGTCAATTCTCGAGAAATCGCTGCTTTTAGCAAAGTTTGTTTGAATTTAGCATCCCGAAAATTTTGGGTATATAACTCTGCTTTTTTTTCCAAATCCTCTTGCTCGTAGGTCAGGATTTCATCTTTAACGGTATAGTAAGTAACGATATAGCCAATTAAGGACGAAACAAAAATTGCGATGCCAACCCCAAGACTAGTCTTTAAAAGGATATTGCGGACAATGGACTGCGAGTATTGGGAGAGGGGGTGATTATTGTTGCTTTTATTTGTCATAACCTAAGGCCAAAATTTAGTTAAGAGATGGAGTTTAAAGCTACTGTTACCTAAAATTTTTAGTTGACTGGAAAAGGTTTATTTATCTTGAACTCAGACTGCCTATGATGAACTGCAATTAGGGTAATATCGTCGAACTGTTCTGCCGCATCAATGTGAGTTAAAACTCGTGTCTTAATTTCCTCAAGCAAAGCAACACCAGAGTCAAAGGGATGATTCAATAGTTCAAAGAGCGTGTCCTTAGAGAAAAACTGGCCGGCTGAGTTTCGAGCCTCTGGAACTCCATCTGTATATCCAACCAAAGTTTCCCCTGTTTCTATCGTGGCCTGGGCAATCTCAAACCTAATTTCAGGAATCATGCCCACCGCCGGGCCAGTTGATTTCAGTTTCTGCTTAATCTGACCATTGGCGGCAATAACTACCAATGGTTCATGACCACCATTGATGTAGGTGAGTTGAGAGTTTTTAAGGTCTAAGATACCAAAAAAGAGGGTGGCGAACATACTGAGATCGCCGTGGTGTGTTGCTACGTAGTCATTCGTTAATTGCACCGCTTCCAAAATCTGTTCCGATTTGAGTAAATCAGGACGAATGAATGCTTCCATAGTCTGTTCTTCAATTGCTGATTTTGGATTAGGGAAAATTGTTCCATACCTCAATTGGGTTTGATAGGAAAAGATCCGAATTAGGCTACGAAACAGCGCCATAAATAATGCTGCGCCCACGCCTTTATCACAGACATCAGCAATGACAATACCAATTCGACTTTCTGTTAGTTCAAAAATGTCATAAAAATCCCCAGCAACTTGCCGGGCTGGTCGGAAAAAAGCGGAAAACTCCCAATCGGGATGTTCAACAAGTTGACGCGGGAGAAAGTTGAGTTGCATTTGCCGGCCCATTTCCAGTTCCTTTGTCATTTTTTCCGAAAGTAACTCAACTTGCCGCAAATATTCCCGCTCACGATCTCGAAATTGTTTCTTCTCCAGAGTAGAAGTAATTCTGGCGCGTAGCAATGTGGAATTAAGTGGTTTCGGTAAATAATCCTCTGCCCCAATTTCAATACATCGAATCACCTGCTCAATCTCATCATTGGCGGAAATCATGATCACAGGAACATGGCGCAATTTGTCATCGGACTTGAGACGACTTAAGACCTCGAAACCATTTAATTCTGGCATCATGAAGTCGAGCAAAATTAGATCGTAGTCAGTCTGAGATACCTTTTCAAGGGCATCATAACCATTGCTTGCGGTGTCAATTTCATAGCCCTGGCGTTGTAATTGTCGTGAAAAAAGAACGCGATTGTTTTCAACATCATCGACAATTAAAATAAAACCAAGTTTTTCCCCAATCACTGGAGTTATACTATCATTTTCAGGCTGATCTAATGGTGAAGATTGACTATCTTTCTCTTTTTTCCCAATTAACTCGATTAGGTCATCGCTTGAATTAAACTCTACTCCGGCAATAAGCTGAACAATTTGTTTTAAATTATTTGTTGAATATTCAATTTTATCGATATCTGCCAAGGATTCTTTGAGGAAGGTTTCTTGCTCCAATTGGGAGCAATCTGTACAAATCTGGGCGAGAGCAGGTAGAGTTTCCTGAGTGAGCAACTCGATGATCTTTTTTAGATGCTGCTCAAAATCCTGTTCTAACTCTGAGGAGAGAACTAAATATTTATTAATAACAAGCAATATTCTCTGTGCAGAGGACTGAATTGAATGTAAGGCTGTAACAATAGCTGGGTTGCATTGTTCTGATTCATTATCTTCAAGATCATCTAAGATGATTTCGGCATAGCCCAAAATGCCATTAATAGGAGTTCTCAGTTCGTGTCTTAGTAATGATAAAACCTCGGTTACGGATTGCTCCGAGAATGACGAGAATGAGGTTAATGCTGATTCTGAAAGACTCATGGATTAAAAATTAGGCGAAGGAAGTGGGTACTTTAAGGGTGAATATTGTTAGAGTTAGGGCTTTGGACTTAAATGCTGCTCAATTTTACTGAGTAACCGTGGTAATTCAATCGGCTTGGTATCATAGTCATCACATCCGACCGCAAGAGCTTTTTCTCGATCACCTGCCATGGCATGGGCGGTCAACGCAATAATTGGAATATGGTGGGTTTCGGGATTATTTTTTAAGGTTTGGGTTGCGGTCCAGCCATCAATAACTGGCAAGCTAATATCCATGAGAATTAGGTCTGGCTTTTCGGAAATTCCCAGGCTTATTGCCTCTGAACCATCAATAGCAAAGATGATATCATAGCCTTTCTTGATCAGTCGGCGGGACAGCATATCTCGGTTAAGTTCATTATCTTCAACAAGAAGAATTCGGTACATCAGGAAATTCCAACACAACGACCTCTTTGATACTGGTCGATCATAACGGAAATGGCCTGGAGATGGACGGGTTAGCTCTCTGACATTTATGCATGGAATCCGACAGTTTTCATCCACTCAGGATTACAAATCATGGCTCCTCAAGCTGATCCAGGCGGCGGATAAAGGCTGGGCAATAGCCCTCTGGAGCTACTTTGAATGAGTACAGTGGGGAGTTGGCATTCCAGCAGCGGTTTTGCCGGTACGCGACACAATGACTGCAGGAGTCTTGCGCTTCGGGAATATCCTCTGCAAAGGGCCGCATTAACTCCCGTTGTGTTAGCCCCCGCACCACTAGACTATCTCCCTGCCATGTAGCACTCACCAGGCCCGTATCTGCTAAGTTGTGCCAGCGTCGTTCAGTCATCACATCAAGCGGGAAACTTAAAACAACCCGATCCTGCCACTCTGAAACTTCCCCTTCATAGCTGGGTTGCGCCAAAACCTGATTGGCCTGGAGGGGCAAATCTCCCAAGGGAAATTCCGTCAAGCTCCCGGTCTGCGGCGTATGGATGTGATAGCGGTTGGTTAATTCTTCCAGGCCAGCCAAGTCTGCCAAATCATCCGCTTGTCCGTGCACAAACACCACATGTTGGGGACGTAAATTATGGATCAGTTGGGTTGTGGCGGGGCCGTCGGCATGAAAACTTAGGTCAAATTCAGCCAGTTCCAAGTGGCCAGATTGCAACAGGGGGCGATAGGTTTTTTCGGCATCAGTTCGGGGATGGGGGTCAACAGGGGTGGCCTGGGGTAGCAGCATTAACCAGGGTCGGCCAGGCCGGTGCAAAAGTGGGGTTAAATCCTGATGCCAATCGGCCAAGACAATACTTGGTAAGGTATTAATGTTCTCCAAGGGAGCGGTGGCCAGATGTTGGACATGGGGGTAAATTCGCTGATCCCAAAACAGAGATTGGTGTTGGGCAAAGTTTTGAACGGCTTTGGGGAGATGGGGCAGAATCGCTAGGTAGGCATCACAGGCCTGGGCAATATGGTTATCCACCCAAATATCAATGGCTTTGCCCGTAAAGAGATGGTGGCTGCGGAGTAGTAACAGTAATTCTTGGGCCATCCCCAATGGCGGTAAGGGCAGCACCACATTTTGTCCCCCTTGCAAGGCCTGGTAAATCTGTTCGGCAACTTGGTTTTCCTGCTGACGGCGATGGGGATAACGGGCAACTCCTAAACTTCCTTCTAGGATCAACACATCTGGCACCAGGCCCCGGACTGATTCTAGGGGTAAACCATTCACCAGGCGCGCATGGGAGAGAAAAAAATCACCACTGTAAAAAACACTGATCGGCGTTTCTGAATTCTTCGGAGGAGTATAGATGAGCAAAAACGCCGCTGCCCCCGGTAAATGCCCCGCCGGAAAAAGTTCTGCTGTCAAACCTTCACCAAATTCCACTGGGGAACGCCACGGTAACGCCCGACAAAATTGGGGTATCGGTTGGATATCTGGCCAGTTGAGGGGCAATAAATGGGTAGTTAGTTCACTGGCATAGATGGGCATCCGGGGAAAGCGGCGATGTAATTCCAACAGGCCTTGGGCATGATCTGCATGGGCATGGCTACAGAGAACCACATCAGCAGGCTGCCCCTCCTCAGCTTCAAAGACGGCTAAAGACTCCAGGCCACAGTCCAATAAAATTCGATAAGGGCCCAGGTTCAAACGGAGACAAACCCCCTCTGAGCCGCTCCCGACACCATAGGCTAGACAATCAAGTGTAACCACGCCACAGGACAACAACGGGGCCAATTAATGGGCAGAGCCATTGCCATGATACTTATCCGTGTTATAAAAACCGTTACGAGTCCCAAAAAACAAACACATGACAATGAAAACCGGGGTAATGGCGACCAAAATTGTTTTAACGTTAAGGGCAATATCCACAGCAACCACTCCTAAACCTGAGCATATCCAGTTGGGCTAAATAATTAATGAAAGAACCCAAGGAAACCATAACATTTCCAATTTAATTCAGGGGAAATCAACCCGCTCGCAGCAGATTCCTGAGATGAAACTTCAAACTTCGACCCCAATTTCACCGGATTGGTTAGCGCGCTCTGTTTTGGCAGTAGCACCAGATTTAATTGGTTGCTGGCTAGTCCGGCGGCTCCCTGGGGGACAGGTTTGGCGCGGCATGATCACGGAAACAGAGGCCTATGGGCCGGGGGACCCCGCCTGTCACGGGTATCGCAAAATGACGGCCCGCAATCGCCCCATGTTTGGCCCGCCCGGCCTGGCCTATGTCTATCTAATTTATGGCATCTATCATTGCTTGAATATCGTTACCGATGCTGAGCAAGTGGCCAGTGCCGTGTTAATTCGGGCCATTTCCCTAGATGCAGCAACCATTACAGAGATTCAGGCCACCAGTTCAACGCTGCCAGTTGGTTCACCCGCAACCTGGGCTAATGGGCCGGGTAAATTATGTCGGCTCTTTCAAATTGATCGGCAACTCTCTGGGGCCTGCTTAGGCACAGCATCCGGCCTGTGGTTAGAACATTGCACAATGCCAACTCAACCAAAACTGATGCAAACACCCCGGATTGGTTTAAGTCAAGGACAAGACCTACCCTGGCGTTGGTACACAACTGTAACAACCAAATCGTCAATTAAGTGAGGCTCAAAAGACTCTCCACAAACCATTTATCCCAATTCAATAAACAATAATTAGAAATACTTAATATTCTGCCAAAACGGCACCAAACATGGGGGCAATTCTCCTGATGTCACCACAGCCGATCCCAATACTTTTAAACCCCTATAGGACTGATGAGACCAGGTATCAGTAGCCAAGTTAAAAATAGAAATTATCACTTAAACCCCGATGAATTAGCCCAAAACCGATCTCAAACTCTGCAACATAACACAACTAATACGCCATAAATTTATATCCTGAAACTGGCTTAAAATCGCTGATTGAAAGGACTTTCCAGGCCATGGCAGGCCATTTTCATCCGGGCGGTGATTTAGATCACAATAACCAGGCCTGGTGATGCGGCATAATTGATACTGACTCAGTACTATCCGAGTCATCAACAGGGAACACACAACGTGCCGGCAGACTTAATCTAGTTTGTCGGTTTTTTTTTGAAACCTTACCTTTGTTTTAATTCACGCTCATGGCTGCGGCATCTTCATTTACCCAGAAAGTTACAGTTACCCTCGATCCCCAACTCCAGGCCCAGCTGCACCAATGGCAACAGCAACAGGGGATTCCCTCCACCGCCCAGGCCCTGCGCCAGATTCTCCATGACTACTTCAATCCAGCCACGCCCGCTTGTCCGACCGTATTGCACCGCCTCAATGCCCTCGAAACTGAACTGAATGCCCTAAAAACAGAACTTAAAACAGCCCTCAAGCCACACCTTCCCCCCAGCGGTAACCTAAGCTGGTTAGACCTAGAAGGCCTGGAGCGGCCGCAACTGGTGGCCTTAGCCAAACAATTGGGACTCTACAGCTACAAACTCAACAACCAGGCCCTGCGTCGCGCGATTTTTACTGCCCAAAATAATACCCCACCCCCAATTTAGGCGACAATTTATCGAACTTAGGAGAATCAAAACCGCATATTTTTTGCCTCTATCCGCTACAATCTTGAGGAACTTAAAATACTTTTCCTAAAAATCATTTATGGCGGCACTCCCCAACACCATCGCTCACGATCAACCCCATCTCCGCATTTCTGGGGGAAAACACCTGAGTGGACATGTCAATATCAGTGGTGCCAAAAACTCTGCCCTAGTTCTGATGACAGGAGCGTTATTAGCTGAGGATATTTGTCATTTCCACAATGTGCCAGTCTTAGCTGATATTAATCGCATGGGTGAAGTTCTTCAGGCCCTCGGGGTCAAGCTCTATCCTGCCAAGGGTGGCCTTTCTTTGGATGCCCGCCACTTAACCTCAGCCCAGGCCCCCTATGAACTGGTGAGTCAACTGCGCGCCAGCTTTTTTGCCATTGGCCCTCTTTTAGCCCGTTTAGGAACAGCCCGCGTACCCTTACCGGGGGGATGTGCCATTGGAGCCCGGCCCGTGGAACTCCATGTGCGGGGGTTGCAGGCCATGGGCGCGGAAGTTCACATTGAACACGGGATTGTCCAGGCCTATGCCCGCAAACTCAAAGGTGCCAAAATTTACCTGGATTATCCCAGTGTCGGAGCTACCGAAACCCTGATGATGGCGGCAACTCTGGCAGATGGGGAAACCATTATAGAAAACGCGGCCCAAGAACCAGAAGTTGTGGATTTAGCCAATTTCTGCCAGGCCATGGGTGCGAAAATTCGTGGGGCCGGCACCAATACGATCACCATTGTCGGGGTGGATAAACTGCATGGCACTGATTACGAAATTATTCCCGACCGAATTGAAACCGGAACTTTCCTGGCGGCGGCGGCCATAACCCGTTCCGAAATTACCCTGTCACCAGTCCTGCCAGAGCATCTAGTTCCCGTAATTGCCAAATTAGAAGAAATGGGAGCCCAAATTATCCGGGAAACCCCACGCACCCTGCGCTTTATTCCAGCGGAAACCTATAGCAGCACTGATATTGAAACCCTGCCCTACCCCGGTTTCCCCACCGATATGCAGTCTCTATTCATGGCACTCCTGACGATTTCAGAAGGGAATAGCATTATCAGTGAAACCGTCTTTGAAAATCGTTTTGGCCATGTCCCGGAACTGAATCGGATGGGAGCTGATATTAAGATTAAGGGCAATCATGCTGTGATTCGGGGTGTCCCCTTCCTCTCCGGTGCGCCAGTGATGGGAACGGATTTACGCGCTACAGCGGCTTTAGTGGTGGCGGGATTAGCGGCCCAAGGCGAAACCCAGGTGTATGGACTGACCCACCTAGATCGCGGCTATGAAGCAATTGAAGCCAAACTCCAACAACTCGGAGCCAAACTAGAGCGGGTGAATGGACTACCACAGGCCACAGCTGTCCTTTAAGGTAGAGATATGGGTTCTCAAGCCTAGACTGAATGGAGGTTAGCGGCATGGAGTTATCTCCATTAATTAATTGGGATTATTTAGCGGAACTCTCTGGTGGTGATCGTGAGTTTGAGCAAGAGTTGCTGATCACGTTTGTTGAGGATGCTCAAATGCATTTGGACTCAGCCCAGGCCGCAGCCAATGCTCAAGAGCCAGACAAAATTATGCGGGAGGCCCATCACCTCAAAGGGTCTAGTGGTAATGTTGGAGCACACAAACTCCAGGCCCTAGCGGCCCAACTGGAAGCTGAAGCTAACCAAGGTATTTTCACTAATGCCCCGCGACTGATTCAGGAAATGCAGTCCCTCTGTGCCAGCCTCAGCCAGCATATTTCTAGTTAACCCTTCCCCCACATTATTTATGACGGTTCCCACCAGCCTTGAAGAGGTGATTAGCCAGGCCAGAGCAGCAACTCAGACCGCACTCGCCAACGGGATGAATCGGATTCAAATTGAGATTCTCTTGCCAGACTTGCCAATGATGCCCCTGGCCTGGAGTTATCTTGAGCTGTTTCAGGACTTGGGTGAGAATCTGAAAGTCTTTTTTGCCGATGCCGGAGCCGCCGCCCTAGCCCGTCGAGATTGGCAAAATCCAGTGTTTCCAGTCCGGGGCGTGAATGAACTGGTGGAACCTATACAAGACAGCGACCAGGCCTTTGTCTGCGTTGCTCCATCACCAGTGGAAGTCTCCTCTGTCGAGCAAATGTGTAATGCCGCTGGCAATCGCCCATTTATTTTGCTCAATCCCAAACTCCAGGATGTGGCCATTGTTGGCATTGGCTATGCAGGACGGCAACTTCGGGAACGATTTTTAAATACCTTGGAAACCGCTTACTATATTTGCCCGTTGGATGACACGACTGCTCTAGTGCGAGCCTATCCAGGGGATTGGGAGATTTGGCGGGACGTTGCGGGGGAGTATCAATGCTTAGGCTCCAGTCCAACCAAACCCAGCGGTGAGGCGATTGATAAGATTCTCTACGGAGATAAGTCTGAGGTGACTTCTCCCAGTGGCTTTTGGGCCGGTATGCAGCGATTTCTCAAAGCCTTACAGCAGTAGTCAGGGGTGCGGAGAGCTTTGAGCCAGGCCGAGCCTAGTTGTCATCCCATGCGGGCATTCATCACAAATCGATCTAATTGGCCAATTGCAGCAACACTGTAAACGCCCCAGCCCCCAGGCCCGACATGGGCATTAAGCGATAACAAGGAAATTGCGGAAGATTAACTGGCAACTCAGACTTTTGAGAAGTCCGATGGGGCCAGCTAACCCAGGCCGATTGATAGGTCGCCAATGCCGGAATCGTTATCGGTTGAAATCGCGGAAAACGTTCTAAAAACCAGTGGAGAATGCCTTCATTTTCTTCTAATGAAAATGTGCAAGTACTGTAGAGCAAATATCCACTGGGGCGTACCAGTTGGCTCGCTAATGCAATGATTTTTTTCTGGCGTTGGGCGTTGTAGCTAATGGTGCGGGGATGAAAACAGCCTAAAACCTGTGTCCCTTTGGCGAGTAAAGATTGGCCCGAGCAAGGCGCATCGACAATCACGACATCAGCTTGAGCGGCATAGTCCGCCACCAGGTCAGCTACTTCCAAGTTAGTGACTGCCACCGGAGAAATCTGACAGCGCGTGAGATTGCTGCGTAACATCCCCAGCCGTTTACCGATGACTTCATTGGCAATTAAAGAATTCGGGCTTAAAGTCCGCCAGGCCAAGATTGATTTCCCCCCGGGGGCGGCACAAACATCAATCACCAGTTGCGGGGCCTGGGGCAAGTTGAGATAGCTTAAGGGTACAGCTGCAAAAACCGAGGAAAAATCCAAGACATAATAGGCCCCTTGTTCGTGAAGGTCATACTGACCGGGGCGTGTCCCAATTTTGAGACGATCCACCCAACTGGGCTGCCAAGGCAACGACTCTACAAGTTCAAATGGGCATTGGCCTGGGCGGGGCTGACACCAAAGAATCGCTGGTGGGTAAGGCTGGGGTTGTTGGAGGGCTTGAATAAAGGCCGCTTGTTCAACTGCGGATGAAAAGAGTTTTTGACTGAATCTTGTCAATAACCCTGAAGCCTGGGCCAGGGAGACAGCCGTTTTTCGCCGAGATTTGCCCAAGGGACTTAGCTAATGGTGACTTCCCGAGGTTCGTTACTATCCGCTTCGGCTTTCGTGGCAATAATTTCTGAGCGGGCTTCGGCAACTAGGTCTTGGAAGGATTCACTGGCTTCAGCCATTGTGGCCTGGGCTTTTTCGTAGGTTTCAAAGGCCCAAACTAAGCCTTGTTTGGCAGCGGTACGGGCAGATTCGGTGAAGGTGTGTCCCGTCATGGAATCCACGGCCCCAACCACTGGCGCGACTGCTGCTGCACCAAGCCCCACAGCTAACAGAGCAATTGGTTCAATGCCTAACAGAAGTGCTTCAAATTCCATGGAACAGTCCTCAACCACAAAAATTAAGGTGAATCGTGATCTGCAATCTAAACGGCTCCAATCATAGCAAACTCCATTGGGGAATTAAGCATGGGAAAGCCTAAATTGCACCTCACTCAATTTACGTGATCGCCCAGGCCAAAATACAGGACTTATGGGACTCCAAGTGACTGGATAATCAGTCCATCAGCGTCGCTGGATGCAGGAAACCCTAGGAGCAGAAATTTTGCGAATTGCTGAAGCCTCGTTATAATGGTAAGGCTGCATTTTTAGAAGACTGACACCCCCCATGGCCAAAAAGAGCATGATCGAGCGGGAAAAAAAACGCCAACGTTTGGTAGATAAGTACGCCGAAAAACGCGCCGATCTTAAAGAACGAATTGCCTATGCTGAAACCCCGGACGAGCAACTAACACTCCATCGCCAACTGCAACAACTCCCCCGGAATGGCATCCAAACTCGGTTGCGGAATCGCTGTTGGTTAACGGGTCGGCCCCGTGGCTATTTCCGGGACTTTGGCCTGTGTCGGAATGCTTTGCGGGAAATGGCACACCAAGGATTGTTACCCGGCCTGGTCAAATCTAGCTGGTAATCTTTGACTAAGTTTAATCTCTACATTTGAGAAACCCTGATGTTTTTAATTAACTCATTGGGGTTTTTCTATTTCTGGGCGATACCGTACAACACTTCAACATTTAGGATATGAACCTGATGACTCCGAAGAAAATCTAGATTGGCCTGGTGGACTCGTTCCTGTGCGGCTGCATCCAATTGATTGACAATGCCTCTAAGCCCTCCCCCTAAAACCATCGTCCACCAGTCTTCTGGTGAGGTTAGCTTGTGAATACCCACATCTTTAATCACTTCTACGTTGGTGGCTCCCCCAGCTTCGAGCAAGGCCTGGAGGGAATGGGGCTGACGAATTCGTTCCCACGGCGTAACGTTCTTGGCTAAATCTGGGCGTTCTACTGCAAGTACCTGCCAAAAGGCCTGGTTAGCTGGTTCAAAAACCTTCTCTCCCCAAGAGGTAATTGCCAATTTCCCCCCAGGCCGGATCATCCGCCATAGCTCTTGCACGGCTGCTACCATGTCTGGGACAAAGAAAATCCCAAAGACACAGACCACGGCGTCAAAACAGGCATCGGGCAAGCCTAAATTCTCAAAATCTCCACAGCGAAACTCGATATGTTCCAGGCCCTGTTGTTTGGCTTTCTTTTCGGCTAGTTCTAAGAGAGATTCTGCTAAGTCAACCCCAATAACATGGCCTGTGGGGCCAACACGCATCGCCGCCGGAATAGCCGAAGCCCCACTACCAGAACAGACATCTAAAACCCGATCCCCTGGCCGCAGCGAGAGGTGATCAATGGTTTGCTGGCCATAGCGGTTCCAAAAAAATAAGGCTGGGGCATCAAAGTAATCTGAGGCAGCATTAAAAACCGTTTTAGCCCTGGTGAGCATCTCTTCTTTTTGGCTACTCATGGATGGTGTCACCCCCGCTTTGGTCTTAATTATGAGCTAGCTTGCGGAAAATCATGACTCTTAGCAAGGAGTTTTACTAAGAATTTTGACCTTTGAGCTTGGATGTTCGACCTCTGAGAGCTTTTCTTTCATGCTTTGACTACTCGGGGTTTATTTCACCTAGCGTTCCCGCTCACCGGACGCAGATAACCTTTGCTTCTCACCAATAACCTGATTTCGTTCCGGTACAGCGGGATGTTAGGCGGCGATGATGTTAACTGGACGCAATTAGCTCGGAATGCGAGCGATGACCTTAATCTCAAAGTCGAACCCCGCAAGCCAATTGACACCGATCGCCGTCCAATTCGGATATGGAGCTTCCGGGAAGATTTCGCCTTTCACAGTCATGATCGTGGCAAACTGATTTTTAGGATCGGTATGAAAGGTCGTTACATCGACGATATCATCAAATCCGCATCCACCTGCTTTTAGGGTTGCCTCAAGATTGGCGAATGCCAGACGGACTTGAGCCTCGAAATCCGGCTCGGGGGAGCCGTCGCTGCGACTTCCAACTTGGCCGGACACAAATAGGAGATTATCTGATCTGATCGCTGCGGAATAGGTCTGCGATTTATATAGATCGTGTCGGCCGGTGGGGAAAACCGCGTCACGCTTGGCCATAAGAAATCTCCTGCTATGAGTTATTGGAAATGATAGAAAAAAAATTAAATCTTTGGGGACCAGCCTGTCAAGTTCGGTGGGTCGTTCGACAATTAGCACCTAACTATTTATTAGGCGGAAAAATTCTGTCTAAAAGTATCATTGAGGTGTTTAGGCTGAATGTCAAGTTTTCACTCAATAATTACATAAGGAAGACATTGCCGCTCACCCTGGAATTAGCGGGGGCATTCATCCCACACTAATCTGATGGATACCCCTGGAAGGTTGACCTCAGGGCCTGGATGATTGAGCTTTGAGCTTGAAGGTGACTTGTTAAATCTGAGTATTACGTTTATCGCTGTAGGTTGTTGTGTCTATCTCCTTTCCCCAGGCCCCGATAATTCACCCTTAATTAATCAGCACTTTTACTTTAAGCAAGACGGGTTATTGTTGTAGGAATCTAAACTCAAAGCCTAAGTAGTTTTGTTGCATTATGTTCATATATTTTTTCTCGATCTGCTTCGGCTATGGGTGCGGTATCCATAAATTCCACGGCCTCTTCAGTTGATTCATAGGGATAGTCTGCGGCAAAGAGAATCCGATTCGGGCCGAGGATCTCCAACATCAACCTCAGAACCCCGTGATGGGTAACACCACTGGTACTAATGATGAAATTGTCCTTGAAGTAGTCACTGGGTAGTCGGGGCATCTGTTTGACTGCACCAATTTTTACCTGCAAAAGATAGCGGTTGTCAATGCGTTGCAACCAGAAGGGAATGCTTTCGCCCATGTGCCCCAGAATAATCTTGAGTTTTGGAAAACGGTCGAATACGCCGGACATAATCAGCCGCATTGCGTGTAGGCCTGTCTCTGCGGCAAAGCCCCAGCCGGCAAAATATAAGCCGTAGTCGAGATAGGGTTTTACCATGTCCGGCCCAGGCTCCCGCGGATGAAGATAGATGGGGGCATTAAGGGATTCTGCGGCTTCAAAGATAATCCAGTATTTTGGATCGTCGAGGTATTCACCCATCGTGTGGGAATTGATAATACTCCCCTTGAGGTTGAGGCTATTAACTGCTCGTTCCATTTCCTGAGCCGCACTGGCTGGATGTTGAGGGGCGATGGCGGCCAAACCCGCAAATCGTGTTGGGTAATTCTGCACTGCTTCTGCCAGACGATCATTTGCTTCTCGGGACAAGGCTGCGGCTGTGATTGCATCGAATACCTGAACTCCTGGGGAGGTGAGAGATAAGACCTGCATATCAATGCCTGTGGCATCCATGTGGGCAATCCGACCAGCGCCCAGATCCAGGAGGTGGGTGTGTAGCGTTTGTGTGCCAGGGTTATCACCAAGAATTGTCTTGCCCATTTCCCGGAAACCGGGTTCAACATATTTACTATTGAGTACCTTTTTCCATTCGTCAGAAATCTCCCGAGTCACGAAGGCTTCTTCAACGGCAATGCGCTTCATAAAAACTCACTTCAAAATGTGCATCTTCTTTTGGCTACTCCTGGATGGTTCCCCCCCCGCTTTTGTCTTAATTATGAGCTAGCCTGCCGAAAACCATTACTCTTGGCAAGTTGTTGTTGTAGGAATTTTGCCCTTTGAGACATGAATGACTGACCTTGAAGGGCTTTTTTATACTTTGACGACTTTAGGATTTATTTTACCTAATGTTGCCTATCACCCACTCTAAGTATTCTTTAATCATCTTTTTGGCGATAAAGGTGTATGGCTGTTGCTAACCCACACTGTTTTTATATCTTGGTCACTGTAACAGTTTTACTAAGACCATTAATCCACGATAGAAATATCTCCTCTCCAAGTGAGTTGTATTTTGGCTGATAAAGTGAAGCAATAGATAAACCAAGAGGGGAAGGGATGACACCTCCTAGAGATATGGAATCACTGGAACTTTCAACATAATAGTTATGAGAATTATATTTGACAGGAAACCGATATCCTTGAGGTAAATTGCGCCATGTGTCTGGCGATGCTAAAAGACCAACATCACCTAGAATGTATAATAAGTTACTAATTGAAATTTTTTCTCCAAGTTCACAATTTGGAATTGATCTTTTCATGAAATCTTGATTTGTTTCTAGAATCATTAATGTCTGATCGATAACAGAGCACAAATCAAGAATCGTAGCAAATGCTTTGAATATTTCGTCTTCCAGGGTTCCTAGTAACCAAAGCGCTCGTAGGCTTATGCTTCCAGGAGTAGTTGATTCTGTCGCCAAGGCACGTGATAAAAGATCGGCTCTCCAGTCTTCATTCATTGATCTTGAGAACTCACTAAATTTATCAAGCCAATGTAGTGAAATTGTTTTATTTTCTGAAGCAGGAGCTTTTTCATCAACAGAAACTTGATCAGACGACTGCGGACTGTCAGGGAAAGAATTAATAGCCGTCTCTACAATCTTCAAATGCCTGATATCAGAGGCTATATATTCAATATCCCGTTTTATTTGAATACGCTTAAGTTCATCTGCCTCTACATATTGCTGAAATAGTAGTTCCTTGGCTTTGCAATAAATATCAATTTCCCGATGTACTAACTCTTTTGCGGCTTCTACGCTTGCTAACCGGGATAAATGTCGTACATAAGATTCAGATACACCATCAGATTGTGAGATCAAGAGCGGCCCGATAGATTTAACTATATTTAGTGCGCTTTTAGTCGTCTCAGATATTGGGGCAAGCCAACTGCTCATAATCTTTGATTTTATGATTTAGGACTTTTTTAGTTTACTCCCATAATCTTGGGTATAGTAGTTTTTTTGAGCTTATTATAGGAACTCATACTTTGAGTTGACATTATTCATGAATATACCTTTATTAGGGGATTAGGGGGGTTGGGCTGAATCTCCAGTCTTTACTTTAAAAAATATGGGAAGACACACAGAATGTTTTCGCTAGCCTTGACTTGCCTGACTAATTATCCCAAGCTGATCTACACCCCTCGAATGTTCGACCTTTGAGCTTGAACGATTGAGCTTTGATGTTCGAACTCTGAGAGTTTTTCTTTCATGCTTTGACGACTCAAGGTTTATTTCACCTAGCGCTCTCAAAAGACGCAAGGTTGGAAACGGAAGTGTGGCAGCGACCGCCCTAATTTAGGGTAATGATAGACTCAGGATAAGATGTATTAGCTTAAAGCCTTGTAAATGATGATGATTGCTACTGACATTAGTACACTCGTGACTTACTCTCCTGAGATTAGCGGTAGTCGTCCAATGATTGCTGGAACTAAAACCTCCGTGAGTCGGGTCGTGGCTCTCTACAAACAAGGTGCTAATGCTGAAGATATTGCCCGCCGCCTGAGTCACCTAAATCTTGCCCAAGTTTATGCGGCTTTAGCTTACTACCATGTCAATCAAGAGCAAGTTGAAGCGGATTTAGCTAACGAAGATGCTGAATATTGGAGATTAGCAGCATTACACCCCAAGAAGGATTAATGGGTTAATGGATGAGAAAAATCCTGCTGTATCTTGACGAAGATTCGATAGATGAGGATTTCGTCCAAGCTTTGCGTTCACGCAATGTAGATGTGTTGACAGTTACAACAGTTACAGATGTCGGAATGTTACATCAATCTGATGAAGAATAGCTTGCTTGGGCTAGAGAAAATCAGCGAGTTATATTTAGCTTCAATGCCAAAGACTTTTATAAACTGCATACTACTCTGCTTGAGCGGAGCTTATCTCATGCAGGAATTATTCTGGCTCCACAGCAACGATACGGTGTTGGTGACTTAATGCGTGGGTTATTAAAATTGATCAACACCAAATCATCAGAAGAAATGCAGGGGCAATTGGAGTTTCTGAGCAATTGGATTTCTTAAGGGGATAGACACATTCTTTCCACTCCAGGGTGCTACCTGGCAATTATTTTGGGATTTGTAAGTAACGATATTTTTGTTGCCCTGGTTCATTGGATATTCGGACAGAAATAAATCTGACTCCATGCTGCCTGCTGAAGCGACTTTTGGGGATGACCCCAGTTACCATGACCGCCATCGAGCAATTTCCCTTCATCATCTGCTAAAAAAACAGTGTCAAAACCTAAAATAAGAGAATCATCGTTATTGCTCATGTCCAGGGTGCTACCTTGTCTAACTCTGCCGAACAGTCTCTCCTTAACCTCCCTAAAACCAGTGAATCAGAAACCCTGAAGCGGATTCGGCATACGACTTCCCATGTTTTGGCCATGGCGGTGCAAAAACTGTTTCCCAAAGCCCAAGTCACGATTGGCCCCTGGATTGAAACTGGCTTTTACTATGACTTTGACAACCCGGAACCCTTCACCGACAAAGACCTGAAGGCGATCCAAAAAGAGATGATCAAGATCATCAAGCAAAAATTGCCCGTGGTTCGGGAAGAAGTGAGTCGGTCAGAAGCTGAAGCGCGGATCAAAGCCTTGGGCGAACCCTACAAGCTGGAAATTCTGGCGGATATTAAAACCGAACCGATCACGATCTATCACCTCGGCGATCAATGGTGGGATTTGTGCGCTGGCCCCCATGTCGAAACTACAGGCGAGATTAACCCCCAGGCCATGGAGTTAGAAAGTGTTGCCGGGGCCTATTGGCGGGGGGATGAAACCAAAGCCCAACTGCAACGCATTTATGGGACAGCGTTTGAAACTCCCGAACAACTGGCTGAGCATAAACGCCGCAAAGCCGAAGCCCTCCGCCGCGATCACCGCAAATTGGGGAAAGAATTGGGCCTGTTTTTATTCACCGATATTGTTGGCCCAGGCCTGCCCCTGTGGACTCCCAAAGGTACAGTTTTACGGAACACCCTGGAAGATTTTCTCAAGCAGGAACAACTCAAACGTGGCTACTTACCCGTGGTTACGCCCCATATTGCTCGGGTGGATTTATTCAAAACCTCCGGCCACTGGCAGAAATACAAAGAAGATATGTTTCCACTCATGTCCGATGATGACCAAGCCGCGGCGGTAGAAGAGGGATTTGTCCTCAAGCCCATGAACTGCCCCTTTCACATCCAAATCTATAAAAACGAGTTGCGCTCCTATCGTCATTTACCGATGCGGTTGGCGGAATTTGGCACGGTCTATCGTTACGAGCAATCTGGGGAACTGGGCGGTTTAACCCGAGTGCGCGGCTTTACCGTGGATGATTCCCACTTGTTTGTCACGCCGGAGCAATTGGATCAGGAATTTTTGGATGTGGTGGATTTGATTCTCTCTGTGTTTAAGAGCTTGAATCTGAAAACCTTCCGGGCCCGCCTCAGTTTCCGAGATCCCGATTCCGATAAATACATTGGTTCCGACGAGGCCTGGTCCAAAGCAGAAGGCGCGATTCAACGAGCTGTGGAAACCCTGGGCCTGGAGCATTTTATTGGCATCGGAGAAGCCGCCTTTTATGGGCCAAAACTGGACTTTATTTTCCAAGATGCCCTGGGTCGGGATTGGCAGTTAGGTACGGTGCAGGTGGACTATAACCTCCCGGAACGCTTTGGCCTGGAATATGTGGCCGAAGATGGAACTCGCAAACGCCCGGTGATGATCCATCGCGCTCCCTTTGGTTCCTTGGAACGGTTGATTGGGATTTTGATCGAAGAATATGTCGGGGATTTCCCCTTGTGGTTGGCTCCGGTGCAAATTCGCCTCTTACCTGTGGGTGAAGACCAACATCCCTTTGCCCAGGCCCTATTCAGGCAACTGCTAACCCTCGGGATTCGAGCGGAACTGGATCAAAGTGGCGAACGCTTGGGCAAACAAATCCGCAATGCCGAAAAAGAAAAAATCCCCGTCATGGCCGTGATTGGGGCCAAGGAAGTGGAAAGCAATAGCCTCAGTTTACGCACTCGGGCCCAAGGGGATTTAGGGGTGATCTCTGTACCTGAAGTGATCCAGCATTTCCAAACTGCCCTCAGCAATCACCAGGCCGAGCTGGGCATAACCCCACCCCCTGCCGATTCCAGCAACCCGTAACTTACCCCAGGCCCATGCACACCCTACCCAATACCCCAATTATTTTGCCCAATGGGGAAATTCTCTCTCAGGAGCCGCCCTTGGAGAACGAACTGCATTTGCGCCAAATCATGATCCTGTTGCAATCCCTGGAACTGGCCTGGGCCGGGCGCAATGATTTCTATGCCTGTGGCAATCTGACCATTTATTACAGCCCCAACCAACGCAAGTCAGAAGATTTTCGCGGCCCGGATTTTTTTGTCGTTTTAGGGACGGAGCGTAAACCCCGCAGTAGTTGGGTCGTCTGGCAAGAAAATAACCGCTATCCCAACATGATTGTGGAAATTCTCTCCCCGGCAACAGCGGCTGTGGATCGGGGCCTGAAAAAAGAAATTTATCAAGATAGTTTCCATACACCTGAGTATTTCTGGTTTGATCCGGTCAGTTTGGAATTCCAAGGCTTTGTTTTAGAGCATGAAGTCTATCAACCGCTGTCCCCGAACCCGCAAGGTCATCTCTGGAGTCAAGAATTGGGATTGTGGTTAGGGCTTTGGCAAGGAAAGCTTCGCTTTTTTGAACTAACGGGTTCTTTAGTCTCTACTCCAGAAGAAGCGGCCCTGATAGAACGGGAACGAGCTAACTTGGAACGGGAACGGGCTGAGCGACTCGCTGCACAACTGCGGGGCCTGGGAATTGAGCCGGATGTTTAAGATCAAACCAAGTATTTGCCGTTTTAGGATTGGTCGTGGCCGCTCTCACTCAATATAAACCACTCTATAAGCCCAACCAATTGCTCTGTGGCCCAGGCCAGGTGGTGATTGTCGCCGGGTGGACGATGAAGCAGGTCATTGCTCGACACCTTGAACCGGAAGATTATGCGGCCATTGGGCAACTTTATAGTGCAACGCGGGGAATTAGCATTCTTCTGCGAAATTTACTGGTCAATCCCCAGATTCGGCACTTGATGATCTTAAATGCCACTAAAGAGGATCGGATTGCTGGGGCGGGACAGTGTTTACTGGACTTTTTCCGCAATGGCTTTCAACCCGGTCAAACGGATACCGGCCGTCCCTGTTGGCTAATTAACTCGGATATTACGGGCTATATTGATCCGGAAATTCCGGCTGAGGTTTTAGAGCAACTCCGCCAGGCCCTGCAGGTTCAAGACGTTCACTCCATTGCGGAATTAGTCACGCAAACCAAAGCCCTCAAATCCCAAACTACTCTCCCGCCCTGGGGAAAACCACAAGAATTCCCCCTCCAGGAACCTGCACCCACTCGCCACCCCGGCCCCTATATTGGCCACAGAATTGAAGCCAAAACCATTGCCCAGGCCTGGGTGAAGATTATCCATCGGATTAAAACTACGGGCGCAATTCGACCGACAGCCTATGGTGGCCAATGGCAGGAATTAATTGATCTGTTAGCGATTGTCACCGATGAACCGGATGGGTTTTATTTTCCCGAACCCAACTATCTCCCTTGCGATCGTCCCTTTATCCAAGACTATATTGGCCATATTCTCGATGATGCCCAGGCCCAGGAAGGGGTGAAATATACCTATGGGCAACGATTGCGCTCCTGGTTTGGGGTTGATCAAATTCAGCAATTGATCGAAAAACTGGCTCAAGATTTAGATTCAACTCGGGCGGTTATGTCCCTTTGGGATGTCGCAGATTATGACCTGAGTGATAGCCCCCCCTGTTTAAATCACATTTGGGTCAGGGTTGCTGATCAACAGGTTATTTTAACCGCCACATTTCGCAGTAATGATATGTTTAGTGCTTGGCCCGCCAATGCCATGGGGTTACGAGCTTTACAACAACATATTCGCGATGAATTGCAAAAACAAACTAACAGGATACTGGGCCTGGGGCCATTAATTACCCATAGTCAGAGTGCCCATATTTATGATGACTGTTGGGACAATGCTGAGCGATTACTGCAAACACACTATTCCCGACTCAATCAAACCCGTGATTATGCTGATCCCTGTGGCAATTTTTTAATTAGCCTCAATTCTGTGGAAAAATCAATTTTGGTTGAGCAAACCACACCGGGCAGTGGCGAAGTAGTCGATTGTTATGGCGGTAAAAATGCGACTCAACTCTATCGTCAAATTGCCGCGGCTTGCCCCGGCCTGGAGGTTGAACACGCCTTGTATTTGGGGACTGAACTGCAAAAAGCCGAAATAGCCCTAAAAATGGGACTTCCCTATGAACAGGATCGGGGTCTGAATGTCCCAGGCCTTATGAGCTAGGGGGAGCAGCAGGAGTAGGCGTTGAGCCAGGGGTGGCTGGGGTAGTGCCAGGAATCGGGGTGCCCACCGGCCCGCGGGGAAAAACCACATCCATAAACCCAAGTTCAACCAATTGTTGATAGGATTTTTGTCCGAGTTCCCGGGTTGGGTTTTGGCTGCGGATAATTTCGACTAGTAGGGGAATCGCCAATTCTGGTTGATTATTAGCTCGGTAAACTAAGGCCAGTTGATAGGTGGCGACATCGCGCATTTGGGCAGATTCTAAGGCTTTGCGGCGGCTACTATCCGAGGCAGCTCCATCAATCCCTAGGAAGCTGGAACTAATGGACTGGTAATAGTTGGACAATTGGTTCATTGTTGTCCGGGCTTCCAACAGTTTCCGCGCCGCTAAAGTATAGTTTTGGCTACCCACTGCTGCTGCTGCCTCATCAATCAATCGCTGCCCCCCCGCAATGGTATAAGCTGTTCCGGCCGGGAGGGTTGGAGTGACAATTTCCACATTCGGGCTACTTCCAGATTGGGCTAAGCTGTTGCCTGCGAGTAATCCCAGACCAAGGCAGGGTAGAACCACCAGGGTACGGGCAATGACTAATGGATGAGGCAAGGCAATCATGCAAGAATTCCTTTACTTAACATAGAAAGAGCAGCACCGACCAGAGAGCTAGGCCTGGGATCAACGGGTATCTTAGCACCAGTCTCGGCCAAACTTATGCTTAACCGGGTAACATCTCCCTAGAATGGTACTTTAACCTCTACTGTGTTGACTGTTTCAGGGGCTTTTTGTGCCGTCCTCTAAAGTTACGTCCATTGATGAAATCAAACAACGGCGTAAACAACTCAAAACCCAAAAGCGGTTACGGAGTTTGGCGGCAATTTGGCGCACAGGGGTGTTACTGGGCTTGACGGGGAGCTTGGCCTGGGGTTTAACCCTGCCGGATTGGAATATTCATCAGCCAAGTCAAGTCAAAATTGTCGGCAATCAACTTCTCAATACCCAGGCCATTCAAGATTTACTCCCGCTCACCTACCCTCAATCCCTGTTGCGCTTAAATCCAGAAGGCATTATTCGAGGCCTGGGCCAAACCCTACCCGTACAGCGCGTCACAATTGCCCGCCAACTGTTTCCACCGACTTTAATTGTGGGGATGACCGAGCGACCGCCCGTTGCCATGGTTGTCTGTGATCGTTGCCAAGTCGAAAGTCCTACCAATTTAGTCCAAGGCCCAGCCAGTTTATGGATGATGGATGCCCAAGGGCAGATTGCACCCCGCACGAGCTACAACAAGGGCCAGTTAGAACCCCAGGCCAAGTATCCCAAGGTTTTAGGTTATTTTATTCCCCGTCCGAATGCACCCAAGAATGTCTGGCAAATCGATCCGGAACGACAGCGAGAATGGCAAACCTTTTATCCCCTCCTGGCAGCGACTGATGTTGGGCTAACCCAAATTGATTGGCGCAATCAAAATAATATTGTTCTGCAAACCCGTTTCGGGCGAGTCCATTTGGGTGCCTACAGTGAACGCATCTCCAACCAACTTGCCGCCTTAAAGCGCTTAGCCCAATTACCGCAGTATCTCAATCCGGCACAGTTAGTGCATATCGATCTCGTCAATCCCGATGAACCCATCCTCCAAATGAAAACTACGGTGGTTCGCCCTACTACCAGCAACTCCCCCCGGCCTGGCCCAACCTATTCACCACCACCACCCGGAGCGGCAACAACAGTTACGCCAACCCCAGCAGCCAGTTCTCCAGCCCCACCAACACCAGTGACAACCCCTTGATCGTTTAACCCACTTATAGTCATTTCTGCCAAAATTGAGACACGCGACCCGAACACCCGTGATGGTTTCCAGGATTTTTGTGTTTCATTCCTCAGGGAAATGACTATGACTCAACGTTTCGGCATCGCAAATAGAGTTTTCTGTTGGGGCAGTTTTTCCAGTAAATTGGCAGGGATCTGAAACGTATTGCCCACCACTGCATCCGGGTTACTCGCAATCCAGCCCGTTAGTTCAATGCTTTCGTATTCCCCCGCGTCAAACACAAGCAGCACATCCATGGGCTTATTCGTCGGATTACGGAGCGCATGGCCATAGCCTTTGGGAATATAGCCGACATCACCCGTTTTTAGCTTACTGATACTTGCTTTCCCTTCTGAGGCAAAAACCGTGAGTTCCATTTCTCCGTCTAAAATGTATTGCCATTCATCAGCGTTAGGATGCCAGTGAGGTTGTCGGATTGCCCCCGGTTCCAGATGAATAATGCCCCCAGCCATGTTGAAACTAGCCGGAAATTCTTTTTTACTGGCCAATAAGACCGTGTTCTTCGCCTCAGATGCAAAGTAGGGCTGAGCTGCTAAATTGTGAACGTGGGTCACTTCCATCCGGCGGGTATTCGGATTACGCGGTTGAGTCACAGCTAAGGGGCCTGGCGCGGGGGGGCGGCGAGAAATATACACCTGCTTATTCGGTAAGCCTTGCACCTGACCAGTCGTTAACCCAAGGGACTCTTTTACCCAAGTCATCGGCATATGGGACACCCAATCGGTAATGCTAAAGGTTGCTCCTTCTGAGAAGGTGCCATCGTTAAAGACCAGAATAAAGGTGGCCGTACCTGGCCCGAGGCCTTCAATACTGTGTCCCCATCCCCGCGGAAAATACCACAGCCCACCTTGATCCACATCGGCAATTTCCACGCTGCCATCGGGACTAGTCAGGGTAATGCGCGTTCGTCCGGAAACCACATAGGCCCACTCCGCCGCGTTAGCATGCCAGTGTAATTCGCGAACCGCCCCAGGCTCTAAGGTCATATAAACCCCAGCCATCCCCTGACTCACCGGGAAGTTATAGGTGCCCACTTGTTTAGTTGTGCCGCCATCGTAGCGAGTCAGCGGTGTTTGATGAAACGGGTAACTAAAGGCAGGTAATCCTTTGCCCCAGGTCACGTTAGCGAGAGACGGCCAGGCATTGGTTTGAGCCAAACTGGGAAACAACCACCCACCAAAACTGATGATCACGATGCCAATCACCAACAGCAAACGTGCAAACTTAGGCAATTTCATCAGCCATTTCGAGGGTGGGGCCATAGTGTTTATTCATGCAAAAATATCGAAACTTAACCTATCACTTTGCCGAGAAGTGACTACAGCATCCGAAATATTTCTTGGTCTTATTTTGGCAATTCTGTTGCAAAACTTATGGTCATTTCGCGTAGAAATGAACTACAAAAATGCTGAAAGAAGTCCCAACTACTGTAGCAATATTGCTCATTCTCAAACCCTGAGTAGCTATCCCAAGTAAGCTTGTTTCAACCGTTGATCTTGAGCGAGTTCTTGAGACGCACCCGTGATTAAAAGCTCCCCTGATTCTAGGACATAGCCGCGATCCGCCAGGCCAAGGGCTAAGTTAGCATTTTGTTCAACCAGAAGTAAGGAAATTCCCTGTTGCCGTAGTTCTCCCAGGATCGTAAAAATTTCCTGGACAATCACTGGAGCTAGGCCCAAACTAGGTTCATCCAAAAGCAGTAAAGTGGGCCGACTCATCAACGCCCGCGCTAAGGCTAGCATCTGTTGTTCACCCCCACTCAAGGTTCCCGCTAATTGGGTTTGGCGTTCGGCGAGGCGGGGAAAACGGTGCAGTTGAGTCTGTAAATCCTGCTTGACTTGGAATCGATCCGGACGACAAAAGGCCCCAAGCTGCAAGTTATCTAATACCGATAAGCGGGTTAAAATCCGCCGCCCTTCTGGCACATGGGCCATCCCCAGGCCAACTAATTGATCCGGACGATAGCGATTCAGATTACGACCTTGATAGTAAATTTCACCTTGCTTCAGGGGGACTAAACGGGAAATAGCTTTGAGCGTGGTACTTTTGCCAGCCCCATTGGCCCCAATCAGGGTAATACATTCACCGGGAGCAATGGTTAGGCTTAAGCCACGCAGGGCCTGGATTTGCCCATAGTTGACCGCAATGTTATGTAGCTCCAGTAAATGGGGAGAAATCGTCACCCGGCCTCTCCTAAATAGGCGGCAATCACCGCTGGGTGAGCTTGAATCTCCGCTGGCGTACCCAAGGCGATCAACTGGCCAAAATCTAAGACGGCAATCCGCTGGCAAACTCGCATCACTAGAGGCACATGATGTTCAATCACCATAATCGTCAGTTGAAATTGATTATGAATCTCTTGAATAAAGTTGGCTAAATCTTCTTTTTCCCTGGGGTTCATGCCTGCCGCTGGCTCATCTAAGAGTAATAGTTGGGGACGCACAGCCAAGGCCCGGGCAATTTCCAGGCGGCGTTGTTCCCCGTAGGAGAGGTTATTGGCCAATTCCGCATGCCGATGTCCCAGGCCAAGCAAGGCCAAAATTGCCTCAGCCTCAGTCCGAGCAACGCGCTCCCAGTTGTTAATCCGTTTTAGCGGTAAAATCCCAGGCCAAAGCTTCACGGGCAGGTGCAGATGGCGACCCATCAAGACATTTTCTAAAACCGTTAAATCCTTAAATAGGCGAATATTTTGGAACGTGCGGGCAATCCCAGCTTCGGCAATCTGATGGGGTTTGTGGCCAGTCAGAGTTTGCTGTTCCAGGAAAAAGCTACCTTGGCTGGGGGGAATTAAGCCCGTAATCAGGTTAAACAGAGTTGTTTTTCCCGCTCCATTGGGGCCGATTAAACCAAAAATTTCACCCTGGGTCACCGTCAAGGAAACATCTTTAACCGCAACCAGGCCCCCAAAGCGACGGGTTAAATTTTCTACCGTTAACAGTGGAGCCGCCATCAATGCCGCAACCCGGAAAACCAAGCCAATACTCTCCAGCTTAAGCCTTGATCTCGTCCGATTCCAGCCATTGCCGCACTAACTCATTGACAATTTCAGGACGTTCATCATGGGGACAGTGCCCGGTATTCGCTAAGGTTTTAAACACAACCGGATGGGACTCGCCCCAGGCCTGGAAAATTTCCCCACCTTTCACCGGAGTCCAGGGATCTGTTTCTCCCCAAAGAACCAGCATCGGAGCTTGAATCTGGGGCAATAACTCACTAATCCTCGGGCCAGGCGGGGCAGACAAAATCTGGGCAAAGACTTTCTGCGCATTGGGATCACAGGCGGGTTGATAGAGAATCTCGACTAACTCATCGGTAATTGCTTCAGGGTTGCCATAGACCTGTTTTAGGGTGTTTCGGATGCGTTGGGGTTGCCGGATTTGATTAAAGATCAATCTGCCCAGGCCTGGTGTCGCAACTAAGCGGGTAAATCCGGCCATGATCCAATTCAGGGGCCAATGGAGTTCTTCCGGTCGGTGATTTAAGCCCCCGGCACAATTGAGTAACACCAACCCTTGGGTCATGGCTGGGGCCTGGGCTGCCACGGTTAAACAAATTAAGCCGCCAATGGAATTCCCAATCCAAACCGTTGGGGCCTTGATCTCGCTCTCCCAAAAGGCCTGGAGCATCTCTGCCCAAAGTTCAATACTATAGGCTCGATCTGGTTTCTCCGACTGCCCAAACCCCAGCAAGTCTATGGCATAAACTCGATAACCCGCTGCCACCCAGGCCGGGATATTTTTCCGCCAATGCCCAATCGCTGCCCCAAAGCCATGCACCAAAACCAGCGGCAACCCTTCCCCCTGCACCGTGTAGTTAATTCGGTGTCCTTGCCAAAGCCAGGCCTGGGAACTGAACGCTGGAGAAACCGTCTCAATCAGGGTTGTCATAGGGGGTCGTTAACAACGTTGAAATATTGGGCAAAACTCTCTCTAAGATAACGAATTGTTATGGATTGCGGGCAACCTTAATATCCTTGCCAGGCCTGATTTTAGGAACTTTTGTAAGCTCAACCCAGGTCAAACTATCATAAAGCTTGAAGCTAAGGGCAATTAAAACTGGACAATTCTAAAGACATTCTAAAGAAAGCAAATATCCAGAATTCTTCAGCCCTGCTCTAGCTCCTAGGCTACCAGGCATTCAGCGAGTTATGAGCGCAATTGCGTTAAACAATCTGACTAATTAATTTAACCAGAATTTTCCCTATTGTTAACCTGAGCGTAGGTTTTGACCGCGTATTCTATTCCGTGGGCCACGCTTGCATAGGGCCTGGTTAGGGGACAGCGTTTTGATCACTGTTTACCTGATCATCAGAATTGCTATTCATCAGTTGTCAAAATTCCGAGGAAAACCATGTTTCAGACCATCAAGCAAAAGTCCCTACCAATCTTGGGGGCCCTTGCTGGAACAGTTGCCATCTCTGCCCTTTCCATGCCGATTGCCCAATCCCAAGGCACACCCACTGTCAAAATTGATGGCTCCAGCACCGTTTTTCCCATTACTGAAGCGATTGCTGAAAACTTCCAAAAAGCTCAGGGTGGCAAGATCCGCGTCACGGTTGGTGTCTCCGGTACAGGCGGCGGCTTTAAAAAATTCTGTCGCGGTGAAACGGACATCTCCAATGCTTCTCGCCCAATCCTGGCGAAGGAAATTGCTGATTGCAAGGCCGCTGGTATTTCCTTTATTGAATTGCCTGTAGTCTATGATGCCCTGACTGTCGTGGTTAATCCCCGCAACACCTGGGCCGCCAATTTGACCACTGCTGAACTGAAGAAAATTTGGGAACCCAACTCGAAAGTCACCAACTGGAGCCAAGTCCGGGCAGGTTTTCCCAATGTTCCGCTGAAACTGTTTAGCCCTGGGGCTGATTCCGGTACCTTTGACTACTTCACGGAAGCCATCAACGGTAAATCTAAAGCCATTCGCAAAGACTTTACTGGCAGTGAAGATGACAACGTCCTTGTCCAAGGTGTCTCGCGGGATCGAGGTGGTTTAGGCTACTTTGGCTTTTCTTATTACCTGGAAAATAAAAATAAGGTCAAAGCCGTTGGGATCAATAGCGGTAAAGGCCCTGTGATGCCCTCTGCTAAAGCGGTTTTGGATGGTACCTATACTCCTTTGTCTCGTCCCTTGTTCATCTACGTCAGTGCCAAAGCGGCCAAACGCCCGGAAGTTAAGAGCTTTGTTACTTACTATTTGAATAATGCTCCGACTGCAGCTAAAAAAGTGGGTATGGTGGGCTTGCCTGGTAGTGCCTACAAAACGATTTTGGCCAACTTCAACAAGAATCGGGTTGGGACTGTCTTTGGCGGTAACGAAGCGGTTGGTTTGACAATTGGACAACTCTTAAAAATGGAAGCTAAATAGTCAGTTTGCCTTAGCTAATTCCAGAGATACGGCTGGTAGCCATAGCTGTTATCGGCCGTTTCAATCATTTTGGAAAATGTACCCAATCTATTCCTCCAACCCAGTTTCCGTGACTCCATGACTAACTCCCCGGCCCCGGCTACCACGGTAGTTACCTTGACATTTCCCTCGCGAACTCTCCGCATTTGGCGGGAACGTGTCATTGCTGGAATCTTATTTTTAGCAGCCTTCTCCTCCGTTGCGACAACGCTGGCGATCATTTATATCCTGTTCAGCGAGACGGTCACGTTTTTCCAACTCGTCGCTAAAGACCATAACTCCACCATTGGGGCTGCTCTGGTTGAATTTCTGACCACAACCGAATGGTCGCCCCTCATTGAGCCGAAAACCTTTGGGGTGTTGTCCTTACTCTCTGGAACTCTCGTTACTTGTTTGGTCGGGTTAGTTGTCGCAGTTCCCTTGGGAACAATCATGGCCATTTATTTAAGCGATTTTGCCCCAGGCCGGGTGCGAGAGTTTCTCAAGCCCATTCTAGAACTCCTAGCCGGGATTCCGACAGTGGTCTATGGCTACTTTGCCCTGCTTTTAATCAGCCCCACCTTGCAAAAGCTGATTCTCGCTGTCCAGGTGTTTTTCTCACCTGGGAAAGAAGAGTATGAGTATTTTATCTTGCCTGGATTTAATATGCTCTCGGCTGGGATTGCAATCGGGGTGATGATTATTCCCTACATCAGTTCTCTGGCGGAAGATGCCATGCGGGCTGTTCCAGTTTATCTCCGGGAAGGGTCGTTTGCCATGGGCGCAACTCGTTTACAAACTGCCATTGGGGTTGTGTTACCCGCTGCTTTTTCTGGCATTGTTGCCGCTTATATTTTGGCCATTTCTCGGGCCGTGGGGGAAACGATGATTGTGGCGGTGGCGGCGGGTTTACAACCTATCTTTACCTTCAATCCACTGGAAGGGGCTGCGACCACAACTGCCTTTATTGTCTCGGTGAGTTTAGGGGATTTGCCCCACGGCTCTTTAGAATATCAATCCATTTTTGCCGCTGGGATTATGTTGTTTCTAGTGACCTTAATTTTTAATATTCTCGGCTACTTTCTGAGTCGTCGCTTTCGTGAAGTTTATTGAGATCAAAATTCCCTTGCTGCGAAGTGTGAACTATCTATGACTACTGCCCCCCCTGTCGAAATTTCCCAAGATATCAGGTCAATTCACCAGTCGATTGATCGCAGACGATTACAGGAGAGAATTTTTATTTTCCTGGGCCTGGTATCCATCCTGATTGCCTTGTTTGCCCTGGCTGCCTTGGTGTCTGACTTGCTCATTCGGGGTTGGTCGATATTAAATTGGCGGTTTATCACCTCGCCTCCGAGTAGTACTCCTGAAGAAGCTGGTGTCTTAATTGCTTGGGTCGGTTCACTGCTGGTGATGTTGGTAACCGCTGTTGTGGCCATTCCTCTGGGAGTCGCCGCGGGGATTTATTTAGAAGAATATGCCCCGAAAAACTGGTTTACCGATTTTATTGAAATTAATATCAGTAACTTGGCCGGGGTTCCCTCGATTATTTATGGGTTGCTAGCCCTGGGATTTTTTGTCTATATCCTCAACCTCGGTCAAAGTGTGGCCACGGCAGGATTGACCTTGGGGCTTTTGATTTTGCCAATTGTCATTGTGACGACACGGGAGTCTCTGCGGGCAATTCCGAGCACCATTCGCGAGGCGGCCTATGCAGTTGGGGCGAGTAAATGGCAAATGGTTTCCGATCACGTTTTACCCTACTCCATGGGTGGGATTTTAACTGGGGTGATTGTCGGCATTTCCCGAGCAATTGGGGAAACTGCGCCATTGATTACGATTGGGGCCTTGACGTTTATTACCTTTTTGCCCGACTCTCCGATCAAAGCAGAGTTTCCATTTATTTCCTTTGAATGGTTGAAAGCCCCATTTACCGTTTTGCCGATTCAAATGTTTAACTGGGTCTCGCGGCCACAGGAAGAATTTCAAGTCAATGCAGCTGCGGCTGGGATCATTTTGTTGGTATTGACCTTAGGAGTGAATGGCCTGGCGATTTATTTACGGTATCGTTTTCGGAAAGGTATCAAATGGTAAACAATCCTTCGGTGCAATCTGCCCATTCTCAAACCCCACCTCTGCCCCTCAAGGCTGAAGTCCAAGGACTTAATTTTTATTACGGTTATAAGCATGCCTTGAAAAATATCAACTTGCCGGTCTATGACAAAAAAGTAACGGCTTTGATTGGGCCATCGGGCTGTGGTAAAACCACCCTGCTGCGTTGCTTTAATCGGATGCATGATCTCTATCCGGGTAATCGCTATGAAGGGCGCATTGTGTTAGATACGGATCAGAGCAATCTCCTTAAAGCTGACCCGATCGAAGTGCGGATGCGGATTGGCATGGTCTTTCAGAAACCTAATCCCTTTCCTAAATCCATCTATGAAAATATTGCCTATGGGCTGCGGGTGCGGGGGATCAACAAACGCGATGTTGTGGATGAGGTGGTGGAGCGGTCATTGCGGGGAGCGGCACTCTGGGAAGAGGTTAAGGATCGGTTACAAGAGCCGGGTACATCGCTTTCCGGTGGACAACAGCAGCGGCTTTGCATTGCCCGAGCCTTAGCGACTAACCCAGAAATGATCTTGTTTGATGAACCTACCTCTGCTTTGGATCCGATCGCCACCATTAGCATTGAGGATTTAATTACCGAACTAAAAGATCAAGTCACCATTTTGATCGTCACCCACAATATGCAACAGGCCAGCCGGGTTTCGGACTTTACGGCCTTCATGTATTTGGGAGAAATGGTGGAGTACGCTCGGACTGAGAAGATTTTTAACAGCCCGACTCAGCCGCAAACCGCCGATTATGTCAGTGGTCGGTTTGGTTAACTCCGCCGGAATACCTGTAACCCCTGGTGCCGCTAACTTAGCCAAAGGCCTGTAAACTAAGCCTAGTCCTTATCCAACGTGCTATGACGATTCAGGTTGTTGCGACCCATCCGTTTCCAGACCAAAAACCCGGCACATCTGGTCTGCGTAAAAAAGTCACTGTTTTTCAAACGCCGCATTACCTGGAAAATTTCATTCAATCCACGTTCGATATTCTCGAAAGCTGCCAGGGGCAAACCTTAGTCGTGGGAGGGGATGGTCGCTACTTTAATCGCCAGGCCATCCAAGTCATTCTCAAAATGGCAGCAGCTAACGGCTTTGCACGGGTCAAAGTGGGACAAAATGGGATTCTTTCTACGCCGGCCACGTCCTGCATTATTCGCAAGTACCGCACCATTGGTGGGATCATTCTTTCGGCGAGTCATAATCCAGCGGGGCCTGGGGGAGATTTTGGCGTTAAGTTCAACACCAGCAATGGTGGCCCAGCACCGGAGAAAGTGACTAAAGCGATCTTTGAGCGAACCCAGGCCATTGGCAATTACAAAATTTTGAGCGCAGCGGATGTGGATTTAGGCACCCTCGGGGAAACCAACCTAGGCACAATGGTGGTGGAAGTCATTGATTCCGTGAATGATTACGCCCAACTCTTAGAAACTCTGTTTGACTTTGACCGGATTCAACAGTTTATTGCCAGTGGCTCCTTCAAATTTATTTTTGATGCCATGCATGCAGTCACTGGTCCCTACGGCCGGCGAATTTTTGAAGAGCGGTTAGGGGCACCTGCGGGGACAGTCCAGGCCGGGTTTCCCCTAGAAGACTTTGGTGGCGGGCATCCGGATCCGAACTTGGTCTATGCCCATGATTTAGTAGCACAACTATTTAGCGAAACCGGGCCCGATTTTGGGGCGGCCTCCGATGGAGATGGGGATCGCAACATGATCTTGGGCCGGAATTTTTTTGTCACCCCCAGTGATAGTTTGGCTATTTTGGCGGCCAATGCCACCCTTGTTCCGGGATATCGTCACGGATTAGCCGGAATTGCTCGCTCCATGCCCACTAGCCAGGCCGCGGATCGGGTAGCCCAACAACTCAGGATTCCCACCTTTGAAACCCCCACGGGCTGGAAATTCTTTGGCAACTTACTGGATGCCGGCCAGGCCACGGTGTGCGGCGAAGAAAGCTTTGGCACAGGCTCGAACCATGTCCGGGAAAAAGATGGGCTGTGGGCGGTGTTATTTTGGCTGAATATCCTGGCGGTACGGCAAGAATCGGTGGCGGCAATTGTCACGCAACATTGGCAAACCTACGGGCGCAATTATTATTCCCGGCATGATTATGAAGGCGTGGCCAGTGACCGGGCAGCAGAGCTAATGGCGCAACTCAAGGCAAAACTGCCTACTTTGAAAGGAAAAGCTCTCGGCTCTGGTGTCGTGAGTTATGCCGATGACTTTAGCTACAAAGACCCCGTGGATCATAGTGTTAGTGAAAATCAAGGGCTGCGGATTGGCTTTGAAGATGGTAGTCGCATGGTGTTTCGCTTATCCGGCACTGGCACAGAAGGGGCAACCCTGCGGCTATATTTAGAACGCTATGAACCGGATCGTCATAAACAGGATCTCGATGCCCAAGTCGCCCTGCAAGACCTGATTGGCCTGGCGGAGTCGGTGGCCCAAATTAAGCACTTTACGGGGCGAGAACAACCGACGGTGATTACGTAAGTTAGGTTAGAAACGACAGCGTTGGCCTGGTACGGTGTAAGTGTATGTCCGATGTCTCGCATTCTTCTGGTGCTCAGCTAGCAGCGATGGTCAAGCAAGCAGGGGTAATGGATCAGGCCTGGCGGAATTTTTACCAGTTTCACCAGGATGTGGCTGAGTTTAACCGGGGCATTGCGGACTTTCGAGGCGCAGTCAGCCAGATTCAGGCCGAGATTTATCAAGAAATGTACACCATTCGCGCTGCGGTTCAACCCCTGAGGGTGCAGTCCCCGACTCCGATGATTCCAGTCAGAGATCCGCAGCAACAACGGGAACACAGCCACCAAGTCGCAATGAGCCAGTTTTGGCAACGGGGGGGACGGCTATGGTACTGGACGAGCCATGGCTTGATTTTTGTTGGCACACTCCTGGGGGGCAATGCACTCCTCCATCCCTTTGAACCTGCACTCCATGCCTGGCTCTATACTCTCTTGGGACGTTGAACATGACCCTAAAACTCTACTTTCTTCGGCACGGACAAACCCCCTACAGTCGCGCCAATGCCTTTTGTGGGGCCTTAGATCCAGACTTAACCCCCGAAGGACTCGCCATGGCCCAGGCCTTTGGAGAACATTATCAAAGCTTGGCCTGGACGGCGGTGTATGCTAGCCCAATGAAACGCACCCAGGCCACGGCAGCCCCGTTATCTCAGGCGGTTGGGTTAGAGATGCACCTGCGAGATGGTTTAAAAGAAATTTACTACGGCGATTGGGAAGGCCTGACCCCACCGGACGTTAATGCCAAATTTCATGATGATTATGTCAGTTGGTTAGCGGATCCGGGCTGGCACGCGCCGACCAGAGGGGAACGGGGGGTGGATATTGCCTATCGGAGTAATCAGGTCTTAACGGAAATTGAGCAAACCCATAAAATCGGCAATATTTTGATCGTCTCCCACAAAGCCACGATTCGGATAATGCTGTGCGGTTTGCTCGGGATTGATGTCGGCCGGTTTCGCGATCGGATCGCCGCCCCTGTGGCCTCTGTAAGTGTCATTGAGTACGGTGATCATGGCCCCTTACTTTTAAAGCTAGGAGATCGTTCCCATTTAAGTACCGAATTACGCCAATTACCCGGAACCTAAACTGCCTCATACCTGTGGGTAATTTTTGCAATCATAAACTCCCAGGCCCAACTGGTTCGGACTCGCTCAAATTGCTGAATTTCCAGGCCAGAGGTGTGCAAAACCTCCTTAAACTCCCTCGCTGAATAACACCCCACATAGGCCGGATCTAGCCAAGGCAGCACCCAGTCATAGAGTTGACAAACAAGGTAATCTTTACACCAATCTAAAATCACCACCTGCCCCTGGGGCTTGAGAACCCGGCGGATTTCTGCCAAAACGTCTTTAGGATTGGGGAAATAGTGAAAAACGCTACTGGAGACAATCCAATCAAAACTGGCATCTGGGAAGGGGAGTTGGGCCGCACTGGCTTGCTGAAATTTGGCCTGGGGATAGATTTGACATTTGGCCTGGGCAACTGTGAGCATTTGGGCTGATAGATCTACCCCTGTAAACTCTAAATTTGGCATATCGTTGAGCAAGCGAGCCGCTAATTCCCCCGTGCCACAGCCCAAATCGAGAACGCGGTCGGTTGCTAAAATCTCAAGCCAGGCCTGGATAAGACGAAGGGACTGGTCTAAATAGCCTTGCCAGCGGCGATCATAGGTTGATGCCATCTGATCGTATTGGGCTTGAATTAGGTTTCCCGGAGCCACCCGTTCACCCCTGCAATGAAATATTCCACGAATATAGTTTATGGCTATAGTTAACTTAGTCCCTGTTTAATTCTGGCAATTTCGGTGAGTCTGCCTTTCCCGTCCAATCATGTCCCATCAGACACTTCGCCAGGCCTGGTTTATCATTCATCCGCCCCACACCCCTAAGTTTGAGTTCACGCTTTGGGGAGGGATTCCCTGGACGATTGGGCGTCACCAGAGCTGCCGAATCATTTTGCAGGATCAGTTTGTCTCACGGCTTCATGCCATTGTTAACTCAGTGATTTTTCAGAATCAATACTTGTTTTTTGTCACAGATAACGGCAGCAGTAATGGCACCCTACATAACGGCAATTCTTTAACCCATTCTGCCCTACTTCACGATCAAGATGCTTTAGTGATGGGGCGCACCATTCTGAAGTTTCACTATCCAAAAATGTTTAAAGTCGAGAAAATTTCAGAGATCGAAAAAATTGCTCAAATCTCTAGTAGCCTACCCTGGGTCGATTAGGGGGAGAGTGAAGAACCAGATCGTTAAGTCCCTAGGAGCTACACAGCTACACCTAAGTGAGACTGGATACTTTTAAACGGGCAAAGATCATTCTCCCTGCAGAAGTTTGCAAAGCACTGGTGACGATCACTGGCAGTTGATCCCCAATATGTCCTTGCCCCTCTTCGACCACGACCATCGTGCCATCTTCGAGGTAGCCTACGCCCTGTTCCGGTTCTTTGCCTTCTTTGATGATTTTGAGTTCTAAGGTGTCACCGGGTAAGTAAACCGGACGCAGGGCCTGGGCCAGTTCGTTGACGTTAAAGACATTGACTTTTTGGAACTGTGCGACTTTATTTAAGTTGAAGTCATTTGTCACTAACGTCCCCTCAATTTCCTGAGTTAACCGGACTAACTTGGCATCCACAGTCGTTAAGTCGGGGTAATCTGCCGAGTGAATCACAATCCGGCCGTTGAGGTTGGCCTGGAGGCGATTCAAAATATCTAAACCCCGCCGCCCCCGGGCCCGCTTGAGTTCATTTTGGGCATCAGCCACTAACTGCAACTCCTGCAAAACAAACTGGGGGACGAGAATTTGCCCTTCAATAAATCCGAGGGTGAGGAGCTGCTCAATCCGACCATCAATAATACAACTGGTATCTAACACCTTGGAGGAGGCAGCTTTGAGGGTTCCTTCTGCAACCAGGGCTGTTTCCACCGAATTGGGATTGATCAAGCGCAATAAAGCCCGCCCCTGACTATCGGCTAAACTGGTTCCGGTGTAGGCAAAGAGAAGGCTAGCCAGGACGGCAAAGGTCGGCTTGATAAAGGAAAAATCTTCCGGAATCGGGAGTAAAAATGTCGGAGCCAGAAGCAAGTTTGCTAAGAGTAACCCCACCACCAGGCCCACCGCCCGTGCCAACAAAACATCGGCCGGTAAATGGCGAATTTCCGCTTCAATTCGGTGATAGGCCGTTTGCACTGCCAGGCCCACCCCAACCCCAATCAGACCAGCAAAGCCTGCCACCACCCAACGCAATGCTGAGAGATTAGCTACTTGCTCTAGGGTTGAACTTGGCAACAAACTTACCGCATGAAACCCGACGGCGGCACCGGCAATAATAAAAATTAGAGAAAGTATGATATCAAGCATGGTCTAGATTCCCCTGAGTGGCTGCAGCAGGCGGCTGAGTCTTGTTTTCATCATCTCTGAGTTTGGGGCCGAGAATGGGTTGGGATTACCGTTCCTGGGGTGGGCAAAATCATCAACGGGTCTTCTTGGATTATAATTCCTTGCTTTTAGCCTAGTTTTTGGATGTGCTTGAAGTGATGGTTGCGGCTGGATTCCAGGCAACTAAGTGGCCGGCCTGAATTTCCGCTGTCAATCCCAAGGCTTCCGCCATTTGCCCTCCGACCATAGTCCCCATCAGTTGCCCGACAATTTCCCCGGTTGGCCCAAATAACGTCCCACCCACCAGGCCCCCCGTAATTTCCCCAGCAACTTCCCCCGCGTTGCCACTGGTGCGAATTTCTAAACTTTGGGGAATTTGGGTTCTCGGAGTTACCAGTTTCTGCCAATCAAAGCCAGTTTGCTTCAGGGTTTGCATCGCTTCCAGGCCAACCCGCCCCCCGACCACACCGCCAACAAACCTGCCCAACTGAGTCCCCACCACTAGCCCCGTCGGCCCCAAGGTTGCTCCCGCCACTGCCGCCCCGGCCATCCCCCCAACAAGATACCCCACTTGCCCCCCGACCAGATAACTGCCAAACTCTTGCGCCTTATCGCCCACCTGTTCCGGTTCTAAGTCAAAGGCCCGGGTCAAGTTTGTCCAGGCCGGGTTTCCGTCTCCACTAATCTCTAAATCCCCAATTTCATGGAGCAGTTTTAGGAGAGCCGCCACTGAGATGGTTTCAGGGTGAAACTGAATGGTTAAACTTTGGGCCAGAATATTTAAGCCCACCGCTTGAATCCCGGCCTGGGCCTGGAGTTGGGCTTGGAGGAATGGGCCATAACCAGAGTCTTGCTGTAAGTGAGGAATTTTCAGCCGTAACCGATCCGCTATCAGATGTACTACCTGGCCTGGAATTCCAGTCTTAAACGGCATCAGATCAGCCATCGAATTCGTCCCCAGCCGCAGATTCTTGCCTAAATTCTAAAAAGTTTCCTTCAGATTGGCGGTAAAGGGGCTTAGGGGGCCAGGCCATTTTCCAGGGCAAACCGGACAAGCTCTGTGCGGCTACTGGTATTGGTTTTAATAAACAGGCGGCTGACATATTTTTCAATGTTGCGGACACTGGTTTGGAGCTGACTGGCAATTTCTTTGTTCATTAGTCCCTGGACAACCAAATCCAAGACACTTTGCTCCCGCGGGGTCAGGTCAATTTTGATTGGGTTCGGGTTCATCGGCGCGCCCCCGCGTTTGACCAACAGGGAACGTAACTCGGCAATTTGACCCGCGAGATCCGTGATATCCGGCTCGGCAATGGCCGCAGCTTGTTGGTAACGACGGAGTAGGTTTTTGACAATGGCCACCAATTCATCCGGGTCAAATGGCTTAGAGAGATAGGCATCACACCCTGCGTCATAGCCCTGAATCCGATCCCGTTTCATCCCCCGTGCCGTTAAAAACACCACCGGTAGATAACTAAAGCGCTCATCTTCCCGCAGCTTGGCCAGAAATTCATAGCCATCCACCTGCGGCATCATTACATCCGTAATCACTAAATCGGGACGCTGTTGTTCCAGCATTTCCCAGGCCTGGAGCGCATTGCCGGCTGCTGAAACCGTAAAGCCACTCTCTTCTAAGTAGGCCTGGACAGCATCGCGCAACCCAGGTTCATCATCCACCAACAATAAGTGATCGGCCATAGTCGTTCAAAAATCTCAGAGGTGTTGCGGCATCAGAGGTTAGCTTAGTCTGCTTTACTAGTGTACGCCGCCAACTTCCACTAGAATTGAATAGATCTTCTGGCCACTATGCTAAAACTCTAAGGCAAAGGCAATTTTGAGGAGTTACGGATATGAGTTTACCTGCACCTGAGCTGGCTGGCGTTATGAGTGCAATTGCGGCTACGGAGTTACGCCCCTGGGGTTCCTTTACGGTTTTAGAAGAGGGGCCAGGCTACAAAATTAAGCGCATTGAAGTCAAACCGGGGCATCGCCTGAGCCTGCAAATGCACCACCACCGCAGCGAGCATTGGATCGTCATTTCTGGGATTGCCAAAGTGCAACGGGGCGAAGAGATTATTATGCTCTCTCCCAATGAATCTACCTATGTGCCGCAGTTCACCCGCCACCGCCTCGAAAATCCCGGCAAAATCAATCTGGTTTTAATTGAAGTCCAAAATGGGCAATACCTTGGCGAAGATGATATTCAACGGTTTGAAGACGACTACGCCCGCTCTGGTGTTTAACGAATTTTAGGCCTGACTTCTATGGCGGTGACTCTGACTCCAGCGGCACATAAAGAATTAGAACGACTCCGACACAAATCCCAGGCCAAGGGAGCAGGCCACATTTTTCGGGTGGGGATTCAAGCGGGGGGCTGTGCTGATTGGCTCTATGTTCTGGAATTTACGGAGCAGGCCCAGGCCGAGGATTTAGTTGCAGAAACCCAGGGGATCGTGATTGCCGTGGCCGGGGATAGTGTGGCGAAGTTGGATGATTTAACTCTGGACTACACCGAAGACTTGATGGGTGGGGCCTTTCGCTTTCATAATCCCATTGCCAGTCAAACCTGTGGCTGTGGTCTTTCGTTTAAGTTAGCTGAGGCCTGAACGCAACTCCCTAGACTAAAATCAAGTCATTCATGGGGGGCAGTCCTCCAGTAGCAACAAGTATCAGGATGGGTTATGGGGCAGGGTTGGCGACAAACAATATTGTGGGGATTATGCCTGGGCCTGGGGGTTTTGGGGCCAGCTTCGGTGGCCGAACCGCAAAATGCGGCTGAGGTGGATGCCACACCTGTTCCCCAGCAAGCGTTGACAATTTTAGCCGATGTCCAACAGGCCAATGCCATTACCGGAATTGTCACCGCTCGCGGCAATGTCCAACTGATTTATCCCGCCCGGCAAATCCAGGCCACGGCAACCCAAGCCCAATATTTTAGTCGCGAGCGACGGGTCGTCCTAACCGGCAATGTCTATGTGCTGCAAGAGGGGAATAGCCTTCGCGGGGACAGCATTACTTACCTCATTGATCAAGAAAAATTTGTCGCCACGCCTGTCCCCAATCAACAGGTCGAGTCAATTCTGATGATTCGCGATAATCCAGCCGCTAATCCCAATCCCTAATGTCCAGGCCTGGCATGAAAATTTTATTAGAAGGAGTCCGCAAAGCCTACGGGGCGAGAACCGTGGTGGATCAGGTGAGTTTGGGGATTGAGCAGGGGGAAATTGTCGGCTTACTTGGGCCGAATGGGGCCGGCAAAACAACCACGTTTTACTTAGCCACTGGCCTGGAAAAACCGGATCAGGGACGGGTATGGCTGGATCGGGATGACATTACTCCCTTGCCGCTCCACCGGCGGGCCCGCTTAGGGATTGGCTATTTGCCCCAAGAGCCGAGTATTTTTCGCAGTTTAACCGTCCAGGAAAATATCCTCCTTGTTTTGGAGCAAACCCAAGTCCCCCGCCATCTCTGGGCCGATCGCTTGGATCAACTATTAGGAGAATTAAACCTGCACAAAATTGCTCAGACTCAAGGTAATCGGGTTTCTGGGGGAGAACGGCGACGGACAGAATTGGCCAGGGCTTTAGCGATTGGGATTGACGGCCCCAAATTCCTCTTCTTAGATGAACCCTTTGCCGGTGTTGATCCGATTGCCGTTGGAGAAATTCAAACCATCGTCACCGAGCTGAGGCAGCAGAATTTAGGAATTTTGATTACGGATCACAATGTCCGGGAAACCCTTTCAATTGTGGATCGGGCTTACATCATGCGGGATGGCCATATCCTGGCGGCGGGTTCTGCCCGGGATTTGTACGACGATCCCCTGGTGCGCCAGTATTACTTGGGAGAAAATTTTGTCCCCTAGGCGACTGTGGCGACGATTGACCTACGAATTTGGGCGGGTGATTCCTGGCTCACAGTTGGATTGGTACATCTGGCGCAATCTTTTACCCGCCTTTGGCCTGGGAGTGACTATTTTTGCGGCTTTGGCCCTCTCAGTGGGCGTATTGTTTGACCTCGTCCGGCAAGTGGCAGATGCCCAAATTCCCCTGATCGCCGTTTTACAGGTGCTGCTGCTGCAAATTCCCTACATTCTCACCTTTGCTTTACCGATGGCGGTGATGTTGGCCGTACTAACAACCGTGAGTCGCTTGGGGGAAGATGGCGAATTAGTGGCCTTTAAGAGTATTGGCATTAGTCTCTATCGGCTGGCGGCTCCGGTTTTAGCCTTTTCGTTACTGGTCAGTCTTGTCACTTTTACCTTGGGGGAGACGGTGATTCCTGAGTTTCGGGTGCAATCGGCTCAGGTGTTGCAGCGGTATCTTCGCCAAGAAGAGCGGGTTGGACAAAGTCGCGATATTTACTATCCGGAGTATGGCCCCAATGATCAGGTACGGCGGCTCTACTATGCCAAGGAGTTTGATGGTGTCACCATGAATGGGATTACCGTAGTGGATTTTTCCCAGCCCGAACTCGTGCAAGTGATTACAGCAGCGGCGGCGGCGTGGAGCTACCCCCAAAGCACCTGGAGTATTGCGGATGGCGTGATCTATCTAGTTTCGAATTTGGGAAATATCCGGGACATTATTGAGTTTCAACAGCAGCAACTTGTGATTCCCCGCAAGCTGGAAGAGGATGTCCTCAGTCCCTCACAGGTCACGGAACTTTCCACGGCCCAGGCCCGGCAAGCCCTAAAATCAGCCAAGAAAGAGAACAACCCGACTCTAGTGCGGGCGTTAAAAGTTCACTTGCAACAACAGTATGCCCAACCCTTTGTCGCTGTTGTTTTTGGCTTGATGGGCCTGGGGTTTGGTGCAATGGGGCAAAAACGGGGGTCTGGGCAGGGGTTTGGCTTAAGTGTCGGTTTGATTTTTGCCCAAATTTTGCTGACCTATTTCTGTGGCGCGCTTGGTTTTGTCGGGATGCTATCTCCCTTAGTGGCAGCCTGGTTACCGCAGGGCCTGGGCTTAGCTGTGGCACTGGGCTTAATTGAGCGGGGCAATCGTTAAGTTCCCAAGCTTCCTATGATAGATGTGCAAGCCTGGCCTGGTGGGAGTTAGAGCCTATGACCTACGAACCCCTACACCATAAATATCGCCCCCAAACCTTTGCGGATCTGGTGGGTCAAACGGCCATTGCAACAACCTTAACAAATGCTCTCCAGCAGGAACGGATTGCCCCAGCTTATTTATTTTGTGGGCCGAGGGGAACTGGGAAAACTTCCAGTGCGCGAATTCTGGCCAAGTCATTGAATTGCTTAAGGGTTTTGCAACCCACCCCAACGCCCTGCGGTCAGTGCGATGTCTGCCAGGCCATTGCCAATAGTTCTGCCTTAGATGTAATTGAAATTGATGCGGCGAGTAATACGGGGGTTGATAATATTCGGGAATTAATTGAAAAATCCCAATTCGCCCCGGTTCAATGTCGCTATAAGGTGTATGTGATTGATGAATGTCATATGCTCAGCACCTCAGCGTTTAATGCCCTCTTAAAAACTCTGGAAGAACCCCCCGATCGAGTTATATTCATCCTGGCCACAACGGATCCCCAACGGGTTTTACCGACCATTATTTCCCGCTGTCAACGCTTTGATTTTCGCCGGATTCCCCTGACCGATATGGTGGTGCATTTAAGTTATATTGCGGAATTAGAACACATCAACATTAATCCAGAAGCAGTTAACTTAGTCGCCCAAATTGCCCAAGGGGGGTTACGAGATGCTGAAAGCTTATTAGACCAGTTAAGTTTATTAGATGGCGAGATTACAATTGAGCGGGTCTGGGATTTGGCCGGTTCAGTGCCCGAGCAAGATTTATATCAGCTCCTCCAGGCCATTAAAAGTCAAAATCCCGAAATTTTATTGGAACAAACAAGACGACTTTTGGAACGTGGGCGCGAGCCTTTAATTGTTTTACAAAATTTGACCGGATTTTATCGAGATTTCCTGATTGCCAGAACAGCACCCCACCGCCAAGATTTAGTCGCCCTTACCCCGGATACCTGGAGAAGCTTGTGTGAGTTTGCTCAAAGTTGGTCAAGCCAAGAAATCTTAGCCGGACAACAACATCTCCGGGCCTGTGAAGTTCAGGTTAAAAATACAACTCAACCCCGTTTATGGCTGGAAGTGGGTTTATTGGGGTTACTGTCTTTACCAACTAGCGATCAAACAGTGTCAATTCCGGTGAGTCCTTCCAGGCCCCAGGCCCCCATTTCCAGTCAACCCGTTCCCCCCCCCAGCCCCCCCCCGCAACCCAGTACGCCAACACCAACTCAAGTCCCAAAGCCAAGTCACCCAATTCCAGCACCGCCACCCCAGGCCCCCGAACCGATTTCTCCGCCACCCGCTGGCCTTGATCTCAATCAACTCTGGCAACAGGGGATTCAGTTGATCCAATTTCCTGGCACCCAGGCCCTACTCTCGCAACATGGCCAACTTCTCAGCTATAACGAACGAGAACTACGAATTGGCTTACCTTCCCCGGCCCTGCTCAAACTCACCCAGAAGTATCACGACAAAATTGAAACCGCCTTTCAAAAAGCAACGGCTAAACCTGTCAAAGTTCGCTTAGAAGTTACCACAGCAACCACGGCAAAAGCTTCTTCCGCCCCACCACCGCCCGCCCCGTCCCCAGCCACTGATGCCGCCCCAGTCCCCGCATCTGAACCTGTCAGCCCTCCCCCTCTTTCCCCGGCCAGTCAGGAATTAGCCGAACCGCCTCAACCTAGTACCGAAGACACCTTTAATCCCTTTGCGCTGCCGGATGCCCTCACCCAGGCCAGCCAGAGTTTTGCCCGCTTTTTTGCCGGAGAAATTGTCAGCGTAGAGCCAGGAAGTCCCCCAATCCCAGCCAACAGTGAGGAAGAAACTGCCAACCTAACCCTGAGCAACTCCGATGCAGCCTTGGATAATCCTGCCGACTTACCAGAAGAACTGGATGAAGATTTACCGTTTTAGGAGATATATTTATTTCACTGAGGAATGAAACACCAAAATCCTGGAAACCGTTACGGGTGGTTGGGTTGTCTGTCTCACTTTTGGCAGAAATGGCTATAACTGGCATTAACGCTGGGCCTGCGGATTTTCCCCGGACTGGGCCAGTTCTTGATCTAGCAACTTCCAATAGGTGCGCTCCAAAGACGGAGTCATAATATTGTCCTCAATCCCGTAGCCTAAACTTGTCCAAGTATCGGACAAAATCGCCAAAACCGTCTGAATTTCGCCCGCCCGCAACAGTTGGGGAATATCCGAATCCCAGGCCTGGGTATCCGTTAACCAGCTATAGACCACCTGATCCTGAAATTCTGGCGCAAAACTATAACTCGACCAGAACCAACCCGGTGACTCAGGATGATACAGGGCAGCCTTTTCCTGCCAGGTTGAACTTAAAAATTGATAACGCCCCGCCGCAGTTGTACATTGCCCAACATTTGGCCCCCGGACAATGGGCACGCAGTGGTCAGGATGGTGACTGTAGTCTCGAAAATACTCACCCCCATAGAGCAAATTATAGGGACTGGGATCATTAGCTTCACTCACGGAAATTGTCCGCATCAACGCCCGCACGTAGGGATCCCCGCCCGCCATCGCCAAGGGCGCAACTTCACCCGGCTGCCACTTTCGCCAAAGCATCTGTAACTGCGACACATCCGGGGCAATCACCGCAGCATAGCCAAAACCGACCAACCCCAGGCCCAGTAACAGTCTTAACCCTAAGCAGGGGCGAGATCGCCGTTGCTTTTTTTCCACTGTCAGGGTCATCTGTGCCACACCTAAACTTGAGCAAAGCAATCCGCTAGAGGCATTACCGGCGCATCCGCCCGAGTGACCACCTCCAACACCTTATTTTGTGCTGACGCTGCCAAAAGGGCCTCGATGCAAATTTCAGCGACTTGGGAGCGGGGAATACTCCCTTCAAACAGGGTATCGGCCGGGGCAATGAGCGGGGGTAGATTTGTATTTTCTTCCTTCAAACCACCGGGTCGGACAATCGTATAGGTTAAACCACTGGCCTGGAGATAGGCTTCCGCTTGCTGTTTCCAGTACAAAATCAGCCAAAACAAGTTCAAGGGATGGAAAAACTGCGATACACACAGGGAAGACACCAGAATAAACTGCTGGATATTATGGACTTTAGCTAGATTCACCAAGTTTTTTGTCCCTTCATAATCCACGAGATAAGGCTCTAAGGGATTGAAGCTTGGGGTTGCCCCGGTAGCACAAATTATCCGATCACAATCTCCAACCGCAGCCTCCAGCGTGGCCGGCTCTAGGACATTCCCGACTTTGATCTCAGCCTGGCCTGGGAGCAGGGCTTGTCCTTTCTCGAGATCACGCACTAAAGCGACAACCGGAATCTGACGGGCGACCAATTGCTCAACCACCCGTTTACCTGTGCGCCCCGTGGCCCCAACCACCAAAACTTTCATACTTGACCTCGAAATGCTCTCCCATTGTGCCAAAGTTGGCCCGAGTTCCACAAACCAAAACCAAAAAAAAGGAGCCATGATTGGCCCCCAGATAGTTCATCGAATTCAGTTGCAGGGGATGACTCAAACCGTCATTAAACGATTGAACAATCCCTTAGTCCATGGGTTGGATCTACTTGATGCTGACTTTCGCACCCGCCTCTTCCAACTCTTTCTTGGCAGCTTCGGCATCCTCTTTGGTGGCCCCTTCTTTGACCGCTTTCGGGGTAGTTTCTACCACTTCCTTCGCTTCCTTCAGACCCAGGCCAGTCAAGCCACGGACAACCTTAAGCACAGCAATTTTCTTATCGGCCGGCACTTCTTCGAGGACGACATCAAAAGCGGTTTTTTCTTCCACTTCTTCCGCCGGAGCCGCCGCACCCACCGGAGCAGCCATAACGACACCACCCACAGGGGCCGCCGCACTCACACCAAAGGCCTCTTCAATTTGTTTGACCAATTCGGCCGCTTCTAAGAGGCTGAGGATTTTCAACTTTTCTAAAATTTCATCGGTTGCAGCAGACATTCTTGTAACTCCTAAAACAAATGGGATTTAACTCAGTCAACGGGTTAGCAATCCAAGCATCAACAGAAAACAGGGAAAAACTTTAACCTTCGCCTTTGTCGGCAATGGCCTGGGTTGCCCGCGCCAAGGAGGCCGGCACTTCTTTGACCCCAAAGGCAATTTTGGTCGCCAAGGCATTCAAGGCCCCCGCCACCTGGGCCATCAATTCTTCCTTAGAGGGGAGTGAACCAATGGCTTTAACCTGTTCCTCGTTCAGGGCCTGGCCATCAAAGACTCCACCCCGAATCGTGGTTTTCTTGGTGACTTTTTGGAACTCTTGGTAGGCTTTGATCGCCCCACCCAAATCCTCCTTGACCAGCAAGAAGGCCGATGGTCCTTGGAGAAATTGGCTCAAGGGTTGCCACTGGGCCTGGTCAGTAATCGCAATTTCCATGAAGGTATTTTTGGTTACCTTACAGACCGTATCGGATGGCCGCAGCCGATTCCGTAAGTCGGTCAGTTCAGCCACTGTTAAACCTTGGAAATCCACGACCATAGCCATTTGGGCTTCGCTCAACAGGGTTTTGAGATCCGCCACAATCTCTTGTTTATTGGCGTATGTTCGACCCACAGGTCACCTCCTGAATTACAACGCTGAAAGACTGACGGCTCATGGGACAAAAACAAACCCCCTCACCAGGTTGGCCGGGGGCAAACTCTCACCAGAAACCTCAGTTAATTGAGAGTCTGGTCTAGGATGAAGAGCTACCTCGGCAGGAAATTAAGCAATTTGCACCTGCTGTCTCCGGCGATTAAGTTGTCGGGGGTTAAGAATCTCCCCAGATTTTTGAAACGCGAACTCCTCCTAGACTTCTCCCAGTTTCAAATCCCGTAGGCCGCTGATGTCCACTTGGATGGAAGGCCCCATCGTCGCCGCGACATAGATACTGCGCCAATACCGGCCTTTGGCCCCCGAGGGGCGGTTGCGGTCAATGGTTTCTTGCAGGGCTTTTAAGTTCACCAGCAAATCTTCTGCGGCAAAACTGGCTTTGCCAAACAAGACGTGGACAATCCCCGTCCGGTCTGCCCGGAATTCCAGTTTACCAGCTTTGAACTCAGCAATGGCCTGGGGCAAATCAAAGGTGACGGTTCCAGCTTTGGGGGAAGGCATCAACCCCCGCGGCCCAAGAATCCGACCGACTTTGGCCACTTGCGGCATCATGTCTGGGGTGGCAATCAAGAGATCGAAATCCATCATCCCTTTCTGTATCTCATCAATCAACTCTTCCGAACCGGCCAGATCAGCCCCGGCCTGGGTCGCTTCATTGACTTTTTCCCCCCGAGCAATCACTGCCACGCGTAGGGTTTGACCTGTTCCCTTGGGGAGAGCCACAGTTGTCCGTAGTTGTTGATCCGTATATTTAGGATCGATCCCCAAGCGAATGTGGGCTTCGGCGGATTCTGGGAATTTGGCCGTTGCTGTTTCTTTGAGCAAATTCAGGGCATCCAAGGGCGCATAGGGGCGATCTTCCACCTTGGCCTGGAGGGCGCGTAACCGTTTTGAAACTTTTGCCATTTTTTAACTCCTGGGGTAGTCGCGGAGCCAGGCCCCTCCCCCGTACAGATCAGTAACTCAAACTATCAACATCAACAGGAATCAAACTAAACCTTAATCCACAATCGTCACACCCATATTCCGGGCTGTGCCTTCAATAATCCGCATGGCGGCCTCAATATCGTTGGCATTCAAGTCCGGCATTTTTTGTTGGGCAATCCCCTGGAGTTGGGAGCGGGTGAGTTGACCCACTTTTTTCTTGTTGGGTTCGCCCGATCCCCGCTCAATCCCGGCGGCTTTTTGAATGAGTACCGAAGCGGGAGGGGTTTTGAGGATAAAGGTAAAGCTGCGATCTTCATAGACCGAAATTTCTACCGGGATCACAGTACCCACTTGGTCGGCAGTGCGGGCATTGTATTCCTTGCAGAACATCATGATGTTGACCCCGTGTTGACCTAGGGCGGGCCCAATGGGAGGAGCAGGGTTTGCTTTCCCGGCCTGGATTGCCAGCTTGATGATTGCAGTGACTTTTTTTGCCATGAATAACGATCCTAACTTAGTTTCTCAATTTGGTTAACTTCCAGCTCAACTGAAGTTTCCCGGCCAAAGATGGACAAGAGTACCTTCAGCTTGCTGCGCTCAGGGCTGACTTCAATGACATCGCCTTCAAAGTCCTTGAAGGGGCCACTCAGCACCTTGACCTTGTCGCCCAAGACCAGATCAATTTTGTGAACTGGCTCTTGTTCTTCAACTTTGCGAAAGATGCGAGCAACTTCGGATGGGCTAAGAGGTAGGGGTTTGACGTGACCGCGCCCGCGCCCGGAGGCTCGCCGCTGCTCAGAACCAACAAAGTTGATCACGTTCGGGGTATTTTTAATCACCTGCCAGGCCTCGTCATCAATTTCGAGGATTCCTTCAGGGTTAGTATTGGCTCGCACCCGAATCAGAACATAGCCCGGAAAGACTTTTTCTTCGGCTGTAGTCCGAGAGCCATCTTTTTTAATCCGAATTGTGGGCGTTTGCGGGATTTCAACTTGGAAAATCCGATCCGCTACATCCAAGGTATGAAGCCGCTGTTCGATTGTACTTTTAACTTTCTTTTCACAGCCAGAAGCAACTTGGACAATATACCAAAAGCTTTGGACAGACTCTGGTACTGGGTTGTCGTAGGCTGTGGTCGAATCAGTGAGGTCTTGCACCATAGGACAGTTAGAAAATACTCCCAGCTAGCCATTGAAACAGTTGATCAACAAGGTAAATCAACCCAGCCGAGAGGGAGACAATTAAAATAACCGCTGCGGATTCCCCAATCAGCCGTTGTCGGTCGGGCCAAACAACCTTATTAAGCTCTTCCTTTGTTTCTTGTAAAAAAACAGCCGGGTTAAAGCCATTCCCCGAGGCGGTCTTTTCCACATCGCTGCTTTTAGTCACCCTTGGACTCCTGCTGATTGCGTTTGGCTGTAACTACAAATCTTGGACAAATATCCAGGCCAAGTTGAGGCCATTTTCTGCCCGGTCTTTCATTGTACCAGGCCTGGTCGGGATTTAAGCAAGCAAATTTTCGTCAGGTGCGTGAGAGCAGGAGCGCAACTGGGCTGATTTAAACTCTGGGCAAGATTTAGTCTTCGTGATCATCAAAGGGATCGGCCAATTCTTTGGAAGGCGGGCCAAAGGAGAGGTAAATGGAATATCCAGTAATGCCAATACAGATGGCGGCCAGGGTAATACTAAGAACTGTTGCAGGCTCGTAAGACATAGGAAGTTTTAGGGATCTGTTTCCCCTATAATATTACGGAACGTTAAAACTCTGCTCATTTAAGTAATACTCCTATGGCAAAACGCACTTGGTTAGGCGATGTTCTCCGTCCCCTCAACTCCGAATACGGGAAAGTGGCTCCGGGCTGGGGTACCACTCCTCTAATGGCTGTATTCATGGGGCTGTTTTTAGTTTTCTTGCTGATTATTTTAGAAATCTACAATTCCACCCTGATTTTGGATGGCTTTACCGCCAGTTGGAAAGGCTAAGGATCCACATCTATGAATTTTTTTGGCATCGGCTTGCCGGAAATGATCTTAATTTTGGTCGTGGCGTTACTCGTCTTTGGCCCGAAAAAACTGCCAGAAATTGGTAAGAGTTTGGGTAAAGCTCTGCGGAGTTTTCAAGACGCGTCCCGGGATTTTCAGGATGAGTTTAAACGGCAAGCTGCTGCTTTAGAAGGTGATGCGCCCCCGACGGCTTCTCTACCGGCCCAGGCCAGTGAACTGGCTGCAATCTCTGCAACTATTGACCCAACTGACAATCTAGAAGCGGCAGTTGAAGCCGAAGTGATCAGTGAGGTGGATGTGGCGACTATGACTCAACCTGTGGCTTCTGCGGAATCGGCTGAGCGTTCTGCCTAGGTCATGACGGAATTGGTCATCCCAGAGTTAATTATTGGCCTGGGGAATCCGGGGGATAAGTATGCCCAAACACGCCATAACATCGGCTTTCGCGTTGTCGATGCCCTATCCCAGGCCTGGCGTATTCCTTTAGCAACTCAGAGTAAATTCCACGGCGAGTTTGGGGAAGGGGTATTGCCTGGCCATGGAAAGATAAGGCTTTTAAAACCCACGACCTACATGAATCAATCCGGGCAATCTGTGCGGGCGGTGTTGAATTGGTATAAACTACCCCTGAGTAAAATTCTGGTGATTTATGACGATGCGGATTTAGCTCTTGGTCGGGTGCGGTTGCGATTGAACGGCTCGGCCGGGGGGCATAATGGCATTCGTTCCCTGATCAGTCATGGAGGCAGTTCCGAATTTCCCCGCCTTAAGGTTGGGATTGCCAATGAGTTTCGCCTCAATCATCAAGGGCCACGGGATGCAGTTCCCTATGTGTTGGCTAATTTTTCCACCGAAGACCTGAAGATTCTACCCAAAGTTTTGGATTTGGCCGTAGATGCGGTGGAGGCCTGTGTCCAGGGTGGGGTGACCCAAGCGATGAATCTTTATAATGGGCGTGTAGTTCAATAGGCTATAAGTTCTGACTTAAAGAATGTAGATTTTAGATCTTTCTCCAAATCATTTCACTCAGACCGCTGATTAGGGGGACTCTGCAAGATTCTCTTCACAAAAAAACTCTAAATGGCAACTTAGAAACAGCATCCCTTGATCCAACAACTTAAAGAGTGTCTCCTTCTTCACATGGTTATCCTTAAGAAAGAGCTTTGCCCTCATCACCACCTAGCATGACTGGAAACACATATCAGTGGAAACGGTTTTGGTGCCTTCGGTCAGGAGGTATTAATCTGGCTGATGGTGGCTATTTCTATGATCCAGAGACAAAATGGGGCAAGACGTGTAATCCAGATTTAGTGAGTTTAGAGGCGATTGCTAATATTCCATGTCTGGTTTTATTAGGGGAACCAGGTATTGGGAAGTCTCAGGAACTGAAAAAGTTAATAAATTATACTGAAGAAGTCATTGATAAAGACGATCGAATTCTCTCACTCGATCTCGAAGACTATAGTGAGGATAAGCTATATGCTAAGTTGTTCGACGCTCAGACCTATATTGATTGGAAAAACGGTACACATAGACTTTACTTATTCTTGGATAGTCTGGATCAGGGTTGGCTTACGATTCGAAAGTTACCAAGTTTACTAACAGAAGAGTTTAGGAAGCTTGATGAGGTTTCAAAAAAGCAAAACTCAAAGTCTAGTCCTCTCCATCTTCTTTTAGCCATTAAAACTGGATTTCTTAAAAATAATGAGAATATCCAAGGTCGCCCCAACTTAAGTCGCCTTTATCTTCGATTGGTTTGTAGAGCATTTCCTTTCTCACGTGCTGAAGATAATTTTAAAAATCTTTGGGGTAATCATTACAGCAGTTATAACTTAGAACCACTCAGTGAGTATGACATAAAAACTGCGTTTTTTATGAATGAACTAGATCCCAATGAGTGTTGGAAAGAAATTATAGACAAAGAGCTATTATCAATTGCAAATAAGCCAATATCATTAGAATTTCTCATAGATAAATTACAGCAAAATAATGGAAGGTTTTCACAAAATGAAAATCTAGTTAATATTTACCGCGATGGGCTTAGAAAACTTTGCCAAGAACAAAAAGATGACGCTTGTCACCCATTTCAGCCAATAAGTAACCTTGATATTGATCAACGTATGCTCATAGCTGATCGTATTGCAGCTGTAACAACTTTTTGTCTACTACCTACTATCTGGGCCCCGGAAAATTCAGGTGACTATACCGCTGATATGGATGTTCGACTTGGACAATTATGTGGACAGTGTGAAAGGACTAGTAATGAAAAAGGTTTAAAAATTACTAGTAAAAATATTCAAGAAGTTTTAGACACTGCATTGTTCTCCAACCATGAATCTAATCGAATGAAGTACGCACATCGAACCTATTCTGAATTTCTAGCTGCTTGGTATATAACACAACATGATATACCTCTAAAGAAAGTTAGGCAATTATTTTTCTTATCTCAAGATTCGGACCCTAAACTCATTCCTCAACTCCATGAAACAGCAGTATGGCTAGCTAGCATGAGGAGCGACATTCTAGAAGAAATTATAAAAACTGATCCAGATGTTATTCTTCAGTCGGGCGTGCCAATTGACATAGACGTTAGAGCGGAAATCGTTAAAAATCTGTTGAAGCATTATGAGCAGGGAAAACTATTTGATCGAGGCAGAAATAATTATCGCTATTATAAAAAACTGAAACATCCTGGATTAGTTGAGCAATTACGCACTTATATTGGTGATTCCAGTAGACAAGTCAATGCAAGAGACTTAGCGATTGATATTGCCGAGGCCTGCGAAGTCTCTGCGCTTCAGGATGAGCTAGCGGAACTTGCCCTTGATTCAGCCCAACAAATTAACTTGAGAGTGAGTGCAATCCAAGCAATTTGCTCAGTGGGTGATGCAACCACAAGATTGAAACTAAAGTCTCTTGCTATTGAAGAGCTACTAGAAGATGAAGATGATGAACTTAAGGGCTACGCACTAAAAGCACTTTGGTCAGATCATTTGACAGCAGAAGAATTATTTCATACTCTAACTCGACCTAAGAAGAGAAATTTCATAGGTGGATATCGATGGTTTCTTAACTATGAGTTGGTTCCAAAACTTAAGTCTGATGACATTGTGATTGCTCTTCATTGGCTTGCAGGGCAAGGACTTCGATCCTTTGAACATCCATTTGAAGAACTTGGAGATGTCATTCTTTTAAAAGCATGGGAAAACTTTGATTTACCTGGAGTTGCAGAAAGTTTTACTCAAGTAGCTCTAATTCAGTGGAGAGAGGATCAGAAAATTATTACTCATAATAGTGAACAACAAAAACAGTTTGCTTTATCGATATTAGAAGATAGAAAAAAGCGACATGCCTTAGTTGAGCAAGTAGTTTTGGCTATTTCAGAAACAGGAGAAGATACATTCTCTCCATTAGACTCCTTAACAGAAGATATTCTGGTTTCAGAAGATATTTTTTGGATGCTTAAAAAATTACAGATTTCCAGCTTAAAAAGTGAACAAGAAATTTGGTCGAAACTAATTCTGTGGAAGTTCAATCTTGAAGATGCGAAACAAATAAATGCAAAACAAATAGATGCAATTATCAGTGCCACTCAGTCTAATAGTACTTTGCAAGAAATCTTCTCCTACTATCTTGTACCTATTGAGCTAGGTTCAAACCAAGCTATAGAAGCAAGAGATAACTATCTAAAAAAGGAAGAGAGAAAAGCCAGAGTCAAAAATAATTTCTTAGTAGAGCCGCCACCGAAAGAACGAGTTCTGGAATGCTTAGATAAGTTAGAGTCTGGAGATTTATCTGGGTGGTGGCAACTGAATAGAGAAATGACTCTTAAACCTGAGAGCCAATACTATGACAATGAGTTTGAGTTAAGCCTAACTCAGCTTCCGGGATGGCAAGAGGCAGATGCAGTTACTCAAAGAAGAATTATTGAGGGTGCGAAGACCTATGTTCAGCAACAAGATGATGTAGACTATGGCTGGATCGGGACAAACACTTTCAATCGACCTGCTCTAGCTGGCTGTAGAGCTTTGCAGCTACTTTTGACGGAAAGCGCAGATTGCTTAGAAAATCTTACATCTGAAATATGGCAAAGATGGGCACCTGTCATTGTTGCTTTTCCCAGTAGTAATCAACATAAAGATTCTTACTTAGAACTAGTTAAGTATACTTATCTAAATGCTCCTGAAGAATTGATCAATACTCTAATAGTACTGATTAATAAAGAAAATAATGAACATGGCTATCTTTTTGTGATTGATAGCTTTAAAAAGTGTTGGAATGAGAAGTTGAAGTTAACATTGTTAGAAAAGGCTAAAGATCCATGTCTTAAACCCAAATGCATTGGCCAACTACTCGAAGAACTCCTAAATCATGATGTGGCTGAAGCTAGCGATTTTGCTCAATCCTTAGTTACCCTTCCACTACCTTTAGACGAGAAAGAGCGTGAGAAAGCTTTAATTGCTGCTAGAGTGCTTGTTGAACACGCAGATGCTTCTAGTTGGTTGTTAATATGGTCACTTGTTCTAAAGGATTCTAATTTTGGAAGAGATGTTTTTGAGTTAGTTGCTTGTCACAACTCATTTAGAATTGGTATTAGTTTAACTGAAAAACAAATAGCTGATTTATATCTTTGGCTGGTTTGTCAATATCCCTACGATACAGATACTAACCTTAGTAATACATATTCTGATTATAGTAATGATGTGATGGATCGTCTTGTAGGAACTAAACAGAAAATTTCAGATTTAAGAAATAGTGTTTTATCTCAGTTGATCGAGCGGGGAACTTCAAAAGCATGTGTTGAAATTGAACGCTTGATTCAGACGTTACCTGAGCTTCCTTGGCTCCAATGGTATTTAGTAAAAGCTAAAGCAAATATGCGTCGTAAGGCCTGGCAACCTCTGACACCAGAAGAGTTTCTCCAGTTTGTAATCAGCCAGGAACCCTCACCATCAGATTTGTATAACGAACTTAATGAAATAAATAAGAGAACAAAGAAAATTGAAGATGAACCAAAGATAGAAAATAAAATAAATATTTCAAATTCGCCAAATTCATCTATTAATGCTCCAGTTGGAACAAGTGGTATAACGTATAGCAATGTGACTATCCCTGTTTCTAATGACAAGAAAGAAATAAATTGGGGAATTTGGCTTACTGTGATTGGAATTCTTGTGGCAATAGTTGCCATACCCCTCTCTATGAGTGTAAGTGGTGCATTTAACGAAGAGTTTAAAGAATGGTTCAATCAACAATTTCCTGCAAAAACTAAACAGCAAACTGTACCTAAAAGCAAATAATCTAAATCTTTAGTGAACGTATTATGCAAATCATAATTGATCTACCACTAGATATTGAACAAGACTTAGTCCGTCAATCAGAGCAATCTAATGTTTCAGTGCAAACGCTTATTCTCCAGGTCTTGCGTCAATCTATACAAACATCATCTGTTGCTCACTGGTCAAAGGCTGTCCTGTCTTATGAAGGAATTCCTGACTTCCCTCCGTTTGAGTCTTATCGGGATGAACTCATACCGCCCTCTGAGCCAGAGTTATTTTGATGCGTTATCTTCTCGATACCTGTGTAATTCGCAACTTGATTAAGTTTGATTATTATCCCCTTTACTGCCATGAGTCTTGCCACGATCCAACCTGCTGTCATTAGTGCTGTTTTACCAGATTCCATTGCCGCTGACGTTGGCTTTGAACCGGGGGATGCCTTGGTCGCGATTAATGGTGAACGGCCGCGGGATTTGATTGACTATCGGTTTTTGTGTGCAGATGAAATTCTTGAGCTTGAAGTATTGGATCAGCGGGGAAAAACCCATCATCTCGAAATTGAAAAAGATTATGATGCCGATCTGGGCCTGGAATTTACCACAGCATTATTTGATGGGCTGATCCAGTGCAATAACCAGTGTCCGTTTTGCTTCATTGATCAACAGCCACCGGGAAAGCGAGCCACACTCTACGCCAAAGATGATGACTACCGCCTGAGTTTTTTGTATGGCAGTTATTTAACCCTGACCAATCTCACCCAGGCCGAGTGGGAGCGAATTGCCCGGTTACGTCTTTCACCGCTGTATATTTCCGTTCATGCCACAGAACCAGACGTTAGAATTCGCCTCCTCAAAAATCAACGAGCTGGAAAAATCCGCGAACACCTGGCCTGGTTTCAGGAGCAAGGCTTACAAATTCACGCCCAAGTGGTGGTCTGTCCTGAAATTAACGATGGCAAACACTTAACCCAAACCTTGCAAGATTTAGCCCAGTTTCACCAACCCCCCTGGCCGGCTGTGGCTTCTGTGGCCGTGGTTCCCCTCGGCTTAACCCGATTTCGCCCAGATCAAGATGAGCTGATTCCCGTAACTCCAGCCAAAGCTCAAGAGGTGATTGCCCAAGTTCAACAGTTGCAATCTCAGTTTCAGAAAAAAGTTGGGAGTCCCCTGGCCTGGTTAGCGGATGAATGGTTTTTAATTGCCGGTCAAGACCTACCCCCAGCGAGTCACTATCAAGATTATCCACAACTGAGTAATGGGGTCGGTTCGATTCGCTTATTTCTCGATGAGTTTCAAGAGTTAGCATCCACCTTACCGCCAAAATTAGAAACACCCCGACACTTAACATGGGTCGTTGGGAATACGGTCGAGAAAGTGTTCACCCCAATTGAGCAGCGATTGAATCAAATTGCCGGATTAGAGTTAAACATGGTTGCCCTCAGAAGTGACTATTGGGGCCAGGCCATGACGGTGACGGGTTTATTAACGGGTCAGGATTTAGCCCAAGGTTTGAAGCATTTGGACTTAGGCGAGCAGGTTTTAATTCCCAGTGTCATGCTCAAAGCCGATCAAGCTGTGTTTCTCGATGATATGCCGTTAATGGAATTGGAAAACATTTTAGGAGTTCCCTGTCAAGTCATTCAGGGCGGGGTCGGGGGCTTAATCCAGGCCTGTCTAGGGATGACTCATTAAACTAAAAAGCACTGAACTCAGCACCATAACTGAAATCAAAATATCAGCCTTTCGGGTTATTACTGAATTTTTATTGGCAAGTTTAGCCGCACAATCACGATTGAGGTTATTGGCCCTTATGTTGGGGTTGTGGTTACTATAGTCATTTCTGCCAAAAGTGAGACACGCAACCCAACCACCCGTCACGGTTTCCCGGATTTTTGTGTTTCATTCCTCAGCGAAATGACTATAAAAATTGGTTCTTTGGAATTCGCCACCAAAGCGAATATTAGTCGAGAGATTCTTAGAAAACTATCGGAACTTAGTTGCGACTATGCAGCATGATCCCCCCAGGACAATTTCACAATTGGCCAGTTTTTATCACACGGATCCTGATACGGCTGGCAAAATTTACAAGCGTCTCTGGGAGGATAATGGTCTCAGTGGGGAGGGTATCTTTAATCCAGCCGCGATCTTAAACACAGAAAAATATTTTGCTCAAGATACGGGTTTGAATATTCCGAGTCAGCGGCGATGGCTGGAAACGGCTAACTTTATTTAATGTTATGCCACTTCTATTCAAGGTGAGACTCCAATAAAGTAGAGCTTGCAGAGGCTTTCAGTATTTTTGTGATTCATTCTTCAGCCAAATGACTGTCAGTAGTCCCATCTCTTTACAAGAACCCAAGACTTGATTCCAACCACGATAAAATTAAAGATCTCCCACTGGCACTATCGCTATGCTTGCTTCAACTCAGGAGTTATTAGAAACAGCCCGGATTAATTGTTATGCCATCGGCGCGTTCAATGTTTATAACCTAGAAGGGGTAAAAGCAGTTATCCAGGCTGCCGAGGACTATAGTAGTCCGGCAATGTTACAGATTCACCCCAGTGCGCTCCGGTATGGCAGTTCCGGTTTAATTGCCTTGTGTTTAGAGGCGGCCAGGCAGGCGAGGGTACCAATTTCCGTCCATCTTGACCACAGTACCCAGGCCCGTGATATTGAAGCCGCGTTAAAAGCAGGGTTGCGGTCGATCATGGCCGATGGTTCTCACCTGTCCTATCCAGAAAATCTCAAATTTACTCGGGCCATGACGGAATTAGCCCACGATTATGGAGCCGTCGTCGAGGCCGAAATTGGCCGCATTAGTGGGACTGAGGATGGCTTAACGATTGCTGAGAAAGAAGCCAAAATGACGGATCCTGACCAAGCGATAGAATTTGTCCAGGCCACGGGGGTTGATGCCCTCGCTGTCACGATTGGGAATGTTCATGGAGAATATAAAAGTCCTCCGCGTTTAGACTTTGATCGCTTATTAAAAATTCGCAAAAATGTGGCCGTTCCCCTAGTTTTGCATGGAGCATCGGGATTACCAGCGGCGATGATTGAGCGTTCAATTCAGTTGGGAGTGTGCAAATTTAATGTCAACACGGAAGTTCGTCAAGCATACCTGAGTTCGCTCAAGCAGGAAATTTGCCGTGAAGCCGATCAAGACCTTCTGGAAGTCACCGGGGAGGCTATTTTGGCGATGAAATCGGTCATTCAGCAAAAACTATCGCTTTTTGGCTCAGTCAACATCGCTCACCTCCACGACACCCCCTACGCCCAATTCTTGGCAGCCCGCAGCGGACAGTAACCTTGCCCAAAACACCATTCCCGTGAAGAATTGTCGCCCTAGTCTCACCGTTTTCTCCAACCGTCATCAATTTTTCAGCCCCTATGCCCTTAAACCTATTTCAACTCCGCCAGGCCCTCAACCAAAGCCGAGAGGATTTCCAACACTTTGACCACGACTTTGCCGAACTCCACCAGGCCTACCAGCGGGCATTCCAGCAGATTTCTCACCTCAGTCCAGCCCAATTAGAACTGCAATTACCACCAGATACATGGGTAGGAGCCAGGCCCTTGGAGCGAGTGACACCGGGTTGGGTTGTTCCCTTTTTGCAGCAATGGCGACATCGAGATCAAAGTTTGGCCTGGGCGAAATCTTGCTTAAAAGGGGTGACAACTGTTGCGGTGGATGGCTCGCAGCTTCTGCCCTCGGATGACATTTCAATTCCAGTGGGCCTGGTTCAGGTGGCGCGGTTTCTCAATCCCCATCAAGCGGACGGAGGCTATGAAAAGACCACGCAGCTCGATATTCTCACACCCTTAAAACTGCAATCAGACCCCCATCATCGAGCCGCAGATCGATTAGTCAATCTCCGCCGCTTTCAACTGGAAGTCGCCCAACTGATGGCCGAGATGGAGTCCCAGGCCCCGCCGGAGTTAGTTTTTTTTGATGGGTCGTTGATTGCCACGTTTGCCGAAACCTTTGATCCCGCGAGTCGCCAGGAATATGTCGCAGCTCTAGTAAATTTGATTAAAACCAGTGAACTCTGCCAGGTGCCCTTGATTGCCTACGTTGATAAATCCCGCGCCCGTGACCTGTGTACACTCTTGATTCATTTAGACTCCTTACCGGCGACTGATACGGTATTTGACCATCATTTACTCTCCGGCCTGGCCTGGGGGACACGGACACCAGTCTTTCAAGCGCAACGGGTCGGGAGTGATGGCAAACCCGGAATTTTGGCTGAGTATGGCGAGATGGCGGAAAAAGTTGCTTTTTGTTATCTGAAAGCCCACAGTGGTCCGCCCGTGCGTTTAGAATTTCCCCGCTGGTTAGTCGAAACTGGGCAAATAGAAAAAATCATGGATTGGGTACGGGCCGAAATTATTGCGGGTCAGGGCTATCCCTATGCCATTGAAACGGCGGATCAAGCCGCGGTGATTCAAGCTACAGATCGGCAAGCCTTTTTGAAAATATTCCAGGCCTGGGCGGAAGAAGAAAAACTCAACTTACGGTTTACCCGGAAGTATGTCAGTAAGGCCCAACGGCGTTAAGTCCTAAACCGGAATTGGCTCAGGCTTAATCAAAGAAGTTTGTAATTTGCCCAACCAATCCAATAAACTTTCTAGCTGTTTATCCGCGGTTTGCATCCCCAGGCCCCGCACCGTGACTTTATTGGGACTATAGACAAACCGAGTTTGTAAATGGGTCGGTAAATTACTGGCGAGTAAATTCCAGGCCGGTTCTGCCATCGGAGTTTCCAAAATAATGTGCTGCTTGGATTCAGGTTTGATGCGGGAAAAGCCGAGTTTTTTAGCGACTTGTTTCAACTCCACAACCCGGATTAACTGCATCACGGGCGCAGGCGGCACCCCATACCGATCCGTTAAATCAAGTAAAACTTGTTTCAAAGCGGGGCCATCTTGGGAAGCCGAAATCGCTCGATAGGCACTCATTTTTTGTTCTAAATCAGGAATATAATCCGCCGGAATAAATGCAGTTAAGTTCAAATCAATTTGGGTATCTTCTACGGTGGGAATTTCCTGGCCGCGAATTTCAGCAATGGCTTCTTCGAGCATCTCCACATACAAATCAAAGCCAATCGCATCCATTTGCCCGTGTTGTTCCGCCCCCAAAAGGTTCCCCACGCCGCGAATTTCCATATCCCGCATCGCCAATTGATAGCCAGAACCCAGTTGCGTAAATTCCTGGATCGCCCGGAGTCTGGCCCTGGCCTCATCCGTGAGGGATTCTTGACGCGGATAAAATAACCAGGCATGCGCTTGAATCCCGGCCCGCCCCACCCGCCCCCGGAGTTGATAGAGTTGGGCCAGGCCAAATTTTTGGGCATCTTCCACCAGAATGGTATTCACACGGGGAATATCTAACCCAGATTCAATAATGGTCGTACACACGAGAATTTCCGCCTCACCATTGGAAAATCCCAACATCGTTGATTCCAATTCCCCTTCTGGCATTTGACCGTGGGCGACTAAAATCCGGGCAGAAGGAACCATCACCTGCAATTTCCCGGCCACATCCTCAATACCAGCCACCCGCGGCACGACATAAAATACTTGCCCACCCCGATCCAATTCCTGACGCAAAGCAGACCTGACCGTTTCCGGATCATAGGGGGCTAAGTGGGTTTGAATTGGTCGGCGAGACGGGGGCGGTGTGGTAATCACACTCATTTCTCGGACACCGGATAGGGCCATGTATAACGTTCGCGGAATTGGAGTCGCACTCAGGGTTAAAACATCCACTTGGGTTTTCAGAGATTTAATTTTTTCCTTTTGATTCACACCAAATCGTTGTTCTTCATCAATCACGAGCAGGCCCAAGTCTTTGAAATTAACCCCTTTCCCGAGCAGTTGGTGCGTCCCGACAACCACATCTAATTCTCCAGTAGCTAAGCGTTGAACAATAGTTTTTCGTTCCTCGGCACTGCGAAAGCGATTGAGTAAACCGACATGAATTGGATAGGGGGCAAAGCGTTCTTTGAGGGTGTGGTAATGCTGTTGCGTCAGGATTGTCGTGGGAGCCAAAACTGCCACTTGTTTCCCGGCCGTAATCGCTTTGAAAATGGCCCGAATGGCGACTTCTGTTTTCCCAAACCCCACATCCCCACAGACCAAGCGATCCATCGGCCGCTCACTTTCCATGTCTTGCTTAACATCCTGGGTGGCTTTGAGTTGATCCGGTGTCGGTTGATAGGGGAATGAGTCTTCCATTTCCACTTGCCACGGTTGATCTGGGGGATAAATAAACCCTTGTTGTTGGGCCCGTTGGGCATAGAGTTTGAGGAGATCAACCGCAACTTTTTTGATTGCTTTTCTAACTTTTTGCTTGGTTTTTTCCCAGGCCTGGCCACTGAGTTTATTCAGTTGCGGTGGTGTATCCTGGCCGGTGCGTAACCGAGAGAGGGTATTAAATTGATCGGCGGCAACCCGTAAGACCCCATCGGCGTATTGAATGACAAGATATTCCCGGATTTCATGGCTAACGCTTAAGGGTTCCAGTTTGAGAAACTTGCCAATCCCATGCTGCCGATGGACGACATAATCTCCGGGTTGGAGCTTGTTAACATCAACTTGTTTAGAAGCCGCCCGCCGCCGTTTCCGAACATAGCCCATATTGGCCAGACTGTGTTGCCCAAAAAACTCCCGATCCGTAACAACAACGGTGCGTAAAGTCGGTAAAATAAACCCTTCTAATTCGGCTAACCCGGAATATTTCAAGGCAATCGGAACCCGCTGGGCCTGGAGTTTATCGATGGCGGGAAAATCTTTGGGATTCGGAACAAATTGGGCCGGGCAATCATGCTCTTGGAGTAAGGCCACCGAACGACTCGGCTGGGCGGAAATGAGCCAAATCGCAAACTTTTTTTCCCGTTCTTGGCGGAGGGTTTCGGCTAATTTACCAAATTGATGGGGAACTGCGGGTACAGGGCGACTGGATAAATTCAACCCTTGATTCACTTCGGCGAGTTCATTGAGTTGGAGTTGCTGATGGTCATTAATTTGGGTTAGGCAATCTTCAAAGTTTTTGTGAGTTGCTGGCATTAATTCGGGTTGGTTCACCGCTTGCCAATGGCTTTCAATTTGTTCATACCAGCGATGACTATGTTGGCGACACAGTTCCGGCTCATCTAAAACAATCAACGTATTCGGGGCTAAATAATCAATTAAACTGGCAGGTTTCTCAAAGGCTAATCCTAAAAATCGCCGCATGCCCTCTGGAGGGGTTCCGGCTTGCCATTGTTCCTGTTCTGGGGGCGTGAGAATGGCTTGAATCTGTGATTTTTGTGATTCACTCAAGGCCTGGGCAATCAGGGGACTAAAACTGGTGGGAGTTAAGACTAACCGAGAAATTGCATCCAAAGAGCGTTGATTGGCCGGATCAAATTCCCGCAGTTTTTCCAGTTGGTCGCCAAACCACTCCAAGCGCACAGGCAACTCCGCCGAGACGGGAAAAATATCAAGAATATCACCCCGCTGACTCCACTGCCCTTCCGATTCCACCAAGGGAACCCGCTCATAGCCCAAATTGGCCAGGGTTTGACTGAGGGCTTTGAGATTGCTTTCCTGGCCGACCGCTAAATGCAGGCAATAGGTTTGAAATAAATCCGGCGGTGGCAGATGGGGCTGGAGGGCCCGCTCAGTGGTGACAATGGCTAAATTTGAGTTCTCCCGACCTAATTCCGCTAAAATCTGTAACTGCCCCCAGGCCATCTCGGCTTCTAAATCAAAAGGATCGTAGGGCGAGGCTTCGGATGTGGGATAAAACAGGACTGACCCCCAAGCCATCATTTCCAACTGTGCGGCCCAACGTCCGGCTTCTTCTAAGGTGGCGGTAATGATTAAGAGGGGCTGGCTCTGGGCCTGGGCTAAGGTAGAACTGGCTAAGCCTTTGACTAAGCGGGGAATCCCAGTCAGGTGGAGCGCGCCTTGTTGCTGGAGCTTGGTTGTGAGTTCCGCAGTCAGGGGTAATTTTGCCCAACTACGGGTAAGAGCCGCTAGAGTCATAGATGGAAACTAACTCAGTCATGACGTACTGCCAAGCTATCATAGTTGCAAGGATCACACCTTCGGCTGCGTGCTGGTACTATCTGGTATTTGCTGGTAGCATGAGGAATCATCCCCAGTTGGGCTTAATCGCTCACTGGCCCCCGTTAGATTACGATCTGGCGGGCTTTTAACTATATAAAAATGAGTCGAATTTCCTTCCTAATTGATGGCTTTAATCTTTACCACTCACTTCGAACTGCGAACATACTTGGTTGTTAGTTCCGTAATTACAAGTAATTTTACCCAACTACGGGTGAGATCCGCTAGAGTCATAAAATGAGGGTCGCACAAGGACAAAATTGTTTAAAATCTGACACCTTAGATATTGGAAAATAAAAAACAGCGGTATGCAATTGATTTTACAACCACAATAAATATAAGTGATACCTAATAGTTAAAACTTAGAGACCTAAAAGGAAAACAGTGAAGTTTACAGGAGTTAGTAGTCTATGACATCATTAAATATCCTTTGTCCAGTCACCAATATGACTTTGTGCAAGGATTTTCTCACGTGGCCTCATTTTTCTATCATTAATGTGTTTAGGATGATCAACTCTCAAAGAACTAGGAGGGTGTCCAGATGACTTTACAGCAGGAAATTGACTTGAGGAGTACAGAAGTCAAGTCTGATAGTTACTCAATGTCAATAGGTGAGTTAACTAACATCTATCAAGATGAAGAAATAGACATACACCCAGAATTTCAGCGTTTTTATCGATGGTCTCCTTTACAAAAAACCAAATTAATTGAATCTATCCTTTTAGGAATTCCTCTTCCGCCCATCTTTGTATCTCAAAGAAAGGATGGAGTTTGGGATGTTGTAGATGGATTACAAAGATTATCAACTATTTTCCAGTTTATGGGTATTCTCCTTGATGAAGATAAGAATAAAGTCGAGCCTTTAACTTTAGAAGAAACGAAGTATCTTCCTTCTCTTAGGGATAAGAAATGGGACAATCCTGAAGACCCTGAAAATGCTTTTACTACTGCTCAGAAGCTTTTTATAAAGCGATCTAAGTTAGATGTAAAAATCATATTGAAAGAAAGTGATGAAAAAAGTAAGTATGAATTGTTTCAGAGATTAAATACGGGGGGATCACCACTTTCAGATCAAGAATTGAGAAATTGTATTCTAATCATGGAAAATCGCAAAATGTTTTCCTGGCTATCGGAGTTATCAAGAGATGAGGAATTTGAGCAATGTATTGTTTTAACAGATCGTGCAAAAGAAGAACAATATGATATGGATCTTGCACTTCGATTTGTAGTCTTTAGAACGCTTGATGCTGAAGAAGTCAAGAAAGCAAAAGACATTAATGAATTTGTTACAGATAAAATGCTAGAGATAGCGAGAAACCCCGACTTTGACTTTGCTCAAGAAACCAATGCTTTTCAGGCTACATTCGAGATATTAAATGAAATGATAGGAGCAGATTGCTTCCACAGATATGACATAAAAAAACAAAAGTTTCTGGGTGGGTTTCTATTATCTGCGTTTGAAGCAGTTGCTCTTGGTGTTGGATACAACTATGAAGCAATTCTAGATGTTAAAGAAAATTTTGATATCCTAGAAAAAATAAAAAAACTCTGGGCAGATCAAGATTTCTTAAAAAGAATTGGTTCCGGTAAAACAGCGAGTTTAAGGATGCCTAAAATAGTTCCTCTGGGAAGAAACTTATTCAAGCCATGACTAAGATTAGAACTGTATCTCAGCTAAGTGATCAGCTTTCTGAGGAAATTGCATGGCGAAAAAAAGAACTAATATACATTAAGAGCTTGATCGAAAAAAATAGATACCAACCAGTTCAGCCAACTCTACTTAGAAGTGGCACTGCGATTCTATACGCACATTGGGAAGGGTTTGTTAAAAACGCTGCAATATCTTATGTGGAATTTGTTTCAAGACAGAACCTTAAATATTCAGAGTTGAAACCTAACTTTGTAGCCTTAGCTGTAAAAAAACAGCTTAATGAAGCCCGTGAGAGTCATAAGGCGATTATATTTACAAAAGTTGTAAACTTTCTAATTGCAGGATTAGAATCCAAGTGCTCAATTCAGTGGGATGATGTAATTAAGACCCAGTCAAATCTTAATTCTGAAGTGTTAAAAGATATCATATGTGTCTTGGGCTTAAACTATTCCTTTTATGAGACAAAAGAAAAAATCATTGATGAGACTCTGCTTCGCTCTAGAAACGAAATTGCACATGGAAGGTATCTATTGATCGAATTTGATCAGTATATGGATTTACACCATGAAATCATATCACTAATGGATCTTTTTAAAGACCAGATAGAAAATGCAGCTATATCAAGTGCCTACCTTTATATATAGAACTTATTACTTCATTTAGTCTTTAAGAACTACTACTCAGTGTGCATAAAAATACAAAAAAGTTTTTATATGATTTAAATTATCTACTTAAGGTGTAAAGCTATTTTATTTATATCGTTGCTGATTCAAATAAAATAAACAATAAGAGATTTTGAGAACTAGCATTAAGCTCATGGGTGGCTAGAAGTTTCGTATATTGACCTAGTTAGAGTCAATTTAAAATATCTGTTGCATTAACCAATTGACTGCGGCCGTGTTCGTTGACTGCTCCAATTTCGCTAAAGTTTTTGACAATAACTCAATTTCCAGGCCCTTCTTTACCCATCTCTAGCCGTAACCACCCCTGATCAAAGGAAATTCGTTGCCAGTCTAAACTCGGATCATCCCGAAGCTGCACATACTCAGCCCAAGTAGCGATTCTACATTCAATGGTGGATTTAGCAGTTGTGGTGAGCATCAGATATTTACCAGGCCTGGTTTGAGTCTAACTTAATCTTTTCAGATCATGATTTGGCCTGGGTGGAAACGAGTCTTCATCTGAGGCCTGTCCCTAAATCATCATGACTCTAGCCTACTTACTCAATTAAAAAAGAGCCAACCAAAGTCAAAATACTCACTTAAGAGTAATCTTGGCCTGGGTTGACTCCAGTGTAATCAAGACAGTTTTAGGGCACTTAATAAAAAGTTAGTTTAACTCCTTGTTACACCTGAATATATTTCATTAATTTTGTGAATAGGTATAGGTCGCGCCATCACAAATTTCAACCTTCGTCTGTACCAATTCACCCCCACCAACAGAGCCATCCTCCGCCGGGCCAAAAACTGCTTTTAGATCATACAGACAATCGGAGCGTGGGTTACTGATATTGACTGGAATTTCCTTTCGAGGGCCGATGTAAGCATCTTTCGGGATCAAATTTTCACCCCAAACATCCACAGTTGGTTCAGAGACATAAAACTCCAACATTGGACGATCCGTATCATTAACCAAAGTGAATTCAGTTGGCTCACTGCTGACAGCCTCAGGACTTGCTTCTGGAGAAGCAGCGGTTTCCTCAGTTTGAGATGGGGATTCAGCCGCTGGGCTTTCCATAGTTTGGGAGTCAGAGTTTTCAGCACCGCCACCACAGCCAACTAAGACACCACCAGAAAGTGCTAATGCCAACAATACAGGTAAACCTTGTAAACGTTTCATAGAAGTCAAATGAGATGAATGAATAAAAATAATTGCCTAAGAAACTCTCAGAATTAATCTTTTGAGTTGTGATGCCAATCATAGAGCCAACTTAAATATTTGAAAATAGGCCCAGTCCAACTGTAAAGATTAATTGTAATTGGTGTATCCCTAGGTGCGGCGGAAAAAACGAAAGACTAATTTCTCCATCTCTATCCAGACAAAGACTAATGCACTACACCCAAAGCAAATTAACAACTCTTCAACTGAAATGATTTGTGTTCCAAAAAAGTCTCGCAAAAACGGCACATAAATTAGCAACAATTGCAAGAATGTGGTGATACTCAAAGACCAGAGTAAGTATGGATTAGAGAAGAAAGGCATTTCATAGGTCAATTTAGTGGTGGAGCGCACTGCCAAGGCATGACCCATTTGGGCAATACAGAGTGTGGTAAAGACCATAGTTGTCCACCGTTCTGGTCGCAGAATTGTGCTGGTGATTTCATGGGTGTGATTGTAGGCCCAAACCATCATGGCAATCGTGACAATGGCTAAAACCAGGCCAACCCGCACCATATAGGAACCCATGCCGCGAGCAAAAATACTCTCTTTCGGGTTGACGGGTGGGATTTGCATGACACGGGGAGAACCGGGTTCAACGGCTAAAGCTAGGGCCGGAAAGCCATCGGTGACCAGATTCATCCAAAGAATTTGTAAGGGCGTTAAGGGTACTCCCCCCAGGCCAATGATGGGAGCAGCAGCAATGGTCAACACTTCACCAATATTGGAACCCAGAATATATTTAATGAAGCGGCGAATATTACTGTAGATGACCCGCCCCTCCTCGGTTGCGGCCACAATTGTGGCAAAGTTATCATCTAGCAAAACCATATCACTGGCTTCCTTTGTTACATCTGTGCCGGTAATACCCATGGCCACGCCAATATCGGCTTGTTTAAGGGCGGGGGCATCATTGACTCCATCCCCTGTCATCGCTACCACTTGCCCCTGTCGTTGCAGGGACTGGACAATCCGCAGTTTATGTTCCGGCGAAACCCGCGCATAGACATTCACCTCCATCACCCGTTGATCCAACTCATCAGCGTTCATCTGGGCTAATTCTCGTCCCGTCAATACCGCATCTCCCGGCCGACAAATTCCTAAATCTGAGGCAATGGCCTGGGCCGTGAGTTGATGATCTCCAGTGATCATGAGCGGGCGAATTCCGGCGGTTAAGCATTTCTCGACGGCAGCTTTCACTTCTGGGCGCGGCGGATCCAAAATACCAATGAGGCCCAACCAGACTAAATCCTGCTCACTTTCTAGCTCGGAGGCGGAGGGGGGTAATTCATCCCAGGCCCGGTAGGCAATCCCGAGAACCCGTAATCCTTGTTGGGCCAGGTGATCGTTCTGAGCCAAAATCATTGCCCGTTGGCCGGGGTTGATCAGTTGGGCGGCGTGACCAAGTTGAATCCGAGTGCAGCACTCTAAAACCAGTTCCGGCGAACCTTTAGTAAACATCAGATAAGGCTCGGTATTTAGGCCATAGTCCGCCGCTGTCGCCAAGGTACCAATCACACTCATCCGCTTGCGGTCAGCACAAAAGGGAAATTCCACTAAGCGCTGGAAATCCTGTTCCAGTTGGTGCAGTTCCAGGCCCCCTTTCATGGCCAAGGGCAAGAGAGAGCCTTCTGTCGGATCACCTAAAATGACCCACTCCCCCTGTTCTTTTTGTAAAACCGCATCATTACACAGGGCCCCCGCCAGTAAAAGCAAACGGCGTTCGGCTTTGGCTAAACCAGCCACATGGGGATCACTGGGGGGCCGAAATTCTAGGGCACCCACTGGACTATACCCTTCCCCGCTCACATGGGCCTGATCGTGGAGCGTCCGAATTTCCTGGACTACCATTTTGTTTTGGGTTAGGGTGCCGGTTTTATCGGAGCAAATAGTGGTGATGCTTCCCAGGGTTTCGACAGCCGGTAACCGGCGGATCAAGGCATTGCGTTTGACCATCCGTTGCGTCCCCAGGGCCAGCGTCACGGTAATGACCGCCGGTAAGCCTTCGGGAACCACCGCCACCGCCATACTGAGGGAAACTTCGACAAATTGGCGAAACAGATCGGGACGGAAAATCAAGCCACCGGAGATCACCACTGCCACTAAGGCCAAAGCCCCAAAAACCAGCTTGTTGCCCAGTTCCGTCATCCGTTTTTGGAGCGGGGTGGGTTCTGATTCTACAGCCTGGATCGCCGCGGCAATTTTTCCTAACTCCGTGGCCATGCCTGTGTGGGTGATCAAGACTGTGCCGCGTCCCTGGGTGACTTCTGTCCCGGCATAGACAAAATTAAACCGATCCCCAAGGAGAGTATCTTCCGGCAATTCCAGGCCGGCATTTTTAATGACCCCATGGGCTTCTCCGGTTAAGGCTGCTTCTCGGACTTGTAAATTCACCGCTTCCCACAGCCGCCCATCCGCCGGAATTTTCACCCCCGTTTCTAGGAGCAACACATCCCCCGGCACCAATTCCACGGAATCAATCTCGATAATCCGCCCATCTCGCATCACCCGGACTTTCGAGGTAGCCATGCTTTTCAAAGCAGCCAGAGCCTCTTCGGCCCGAGTCTCCTGGACATAGCCCAAAATGGCATTGAGCACAACCACAACTAAGATGGCAGTGGCATCCTTAGGGAAAATAAACTCTCCATTGGCCCAACCCTCATGCAAATCCAGGCCCCCGGAAATTAAGGCCACAACGATCAGCATGATCAGCATGACATTGCGAAACTGATCAAGAAAGATCTCAAACTTACTGCGGGCCTGTCCTTCCTTGAGTTCATTGGGCCCGTGATAGTCATAGCGCTGTTCTACCTCCGAAGTGGTTAACCCGTGCTGGGGGTTGGTGGCCAAATGGTTGGCCGTATCTTCCGGGCTGAGGGTATGCCAGGCCTGGGGAACTTGCTGAGGGGAGTTAGACGTTGATGAAGAGGCCATAAATCACAGTAAAAATTGGTTTAGACGCTGATTAATGCTGCCATGGACACTTTGGCGGCCACCTGCTGGGCAATCTGGCGCAGGGCCTGGGCTGAAGCCGAATCGGGATAGTTCAACACAATCGGTAAACCGGCATCGCCACCTTCGCGCACATTTAATTCCAGGGGGACACAGCCCAGGAGCGGCACTTGCAATTCCTTGGCCATTCGTTCACCACCTGCGGAGCCAAAAATGTCATAGCGGCGATCGGGTAAATCCGGCGGAATGAAGTAGCTCATGTTTTCCACCAGGCCGAGGACATGCACCCCTAGGTTTTGGAACATTTTTAAGCCCCGGCGGGCATCTTGCAGGGCCACAGTTTGGGGAGTTGTGACTATCACCACACCAGCCATGGGCACGGCCTGGGCAAGGGTCAACTGGGCATCTCCGGTTCCGGGCGGCAAATCCACAATTAAATAATCCAATTCTCCCCAATCGGCCTGGTAGAGAAACTGGCGAATAATCCCATTCAGCATCGGCCCGCGCCAGACCACCGGCTGATCCGGATCAATCAAAAAACCCATGGAGACCATTTTGACCCCGTAATTGCTGGGGGGTTCGAGGATATCTCCCGTCGGGGTTTTGTGCACCTCCACGATGGCATCTTGCAGACCCAGCATGGTCGGCACGTTCGGCCCATAAATATCGGCATCAATCATCCCCACCTTAGCCCCGCTCGCTGCCAAAACCACAGCAATATTCACGGCGACCGTACTTTTGCCCACGCCCCCTTTGCCACTGGAGACCGCAATGATGTTTTTTACCCCCGGAATTTCGGTGCGATCCGGCAAGCTTTTTTGCTGCGGTGTTTCGGCAGTGACGGTTACATCCACCTCTTCCACCCCCGGTAAGGTCATAACGGCTTTTTTGCAATCTTCAACAATAAATTCCCGCAGCGGACAGGCCGGCGTTGTCAACACTAAGGTAAAGCGAACCGTGCTGGCCCGGATCTCAACGTTACGGATCATGTTGAGTTCAACCAAGCTCTTGCGTAATTCTGGATCTTCGACAGGGCGCAAGACCTCTAAAACAGCAGCGGGACTTAAGGCAGGCATAGTCGGGTTCACTCTCAAGGACAAGCAGGATGCAAAACTCTTTAGAGACAATTATAAATTGTGCTGGGGATCAGCAGAAGCTGGGCTACTTATAGTTGACCTGGGGCATGGGAATCAATTGTGTGGCCATGCTGCTGGCCTGGTTAGCATTGTGGCTGGACTTCACTCATCATGGAATATGGACTGCCCTGTTTACCTCTTGCTCAATTATCTGTTAACGGCTTCTCTCTTAATATGTTGACTCAACTCACCCCCTGGCAAGCAATCACCCATGAACTCACCGCCATCGTTGGGCCAACCGGGATTGTGAGTCGCCCAGAAGAATTAATCGTTTATGAGTGTGATGGCCTGGCCAGCTATCGGCAACAGCCTAAATTGGTTGTGCTACCCCAATCCACGGCGGAAGTGGCGGCGATTGTCAAGGTGTGTGATCACTATCGGATTCCCTTTGTTGCTCGGGGTTCAGGAACAGGCCTCTCAGGCGGGGCCTTGCCCTTTAGGGAGGGGGTTTTGATTGTGACGGCTCGGATGAATCAAATTCTGGATGTAGATCTTGAGAATCAGCGAGTCACCGTGCAGCCGGGGGTGATTAATACTTGGGTGACCCAGGCCGTGGCCAGTGAAGGCTTGTTCTATGCCCCTGACCCCTCCAGTCAAATTATTTGCTCGATTGGCGGAAATGTGGCGGAAAATTCCGGCGGGGTGCATTGCCTCAAGTATGGGGTAACGACTAACCATGTGTTGGGCTTGACCGTTGTTTTACCCAATGGGGAGATTGTCGAGTTAGGGAGTGCCTTAAGCGAGGGGCCTGGGTACGATTTGCCGGGGGTTTTTGTCGGTTCGGAAGGGACGTTAGGCATTGCCACCGAAATTACGTTACGGGTGTTGCCCACGCCGGAAAAGATTCAAGTTCTTTTAGCGGATTTCACGACAATTGATGCCGCCGCCGTTACCGTCTCAGACATTATCAAAGCCGGGATCATTCCGGCGGGAATGGAAATTATGGACAACTTGAGCATTAACGCCGTGGAAGATGTGGTGGCGACCCAATGCTATCCCCGCGATGCCGGTTCGGTGCTGTTAGTGGAAGTGGATGGCCTGGCCGCCGAAGTTCCCTATTTGAGCCAGCGGGTGGTGGAAATTTGCACTAAAAATGGGGCGCGCCACGTCCGGGTGGCAGAAGATGAAGCCGAACGTTTAAAGATGTGGCAGGGACGAAAAGCTGCCTTTGCTGCCGCCGGTCGCCTCAGTCCGAACTATTTTGTCCAAGATGGGGTGATTCCCCGCACACAACTGCCCTATGTTTTGCAAGAAATTAATGCCCTCAGCCAGCAATATGGTTACAGCATTGCCAATGTGTTTCATGCTGGCGATGGAAACTTACATCCCTTGATTCTCTATAACGAAGCAGTACCAGGGGCTTTAGCGGAGGTGGAGGAATTGGGCGGCGAAATTCTCAAACTCTGTGTCCGGGTGGGGGGGAGTATTTCTGGGGAGCATGGAATTGGTTCCGATAAAAAATGCTTTATGACGGAGATGTTCAGCCCGGCCGATTTGGAAACGATGTCTGATTTGCGGCGGGCGTTTGATCCGAAACTGCTTGCCAATCCGGAGAAGGTTTTTCCCACGCCCAAAACCTGTGGGGAAGCCGCCCATAGTGGTCGGTTCTTAGACCAATCTGGGGCAGAATTATTTTAGTGACCTGTTTTAAATCCTTACGTTTTAAGCCCTTTGATGTTGGAGTAATGGCTGTCTTACCTGAAATTACGCCGGATACGGCCTGGGCCATTTTGCGGGATGAGCTGACCGATGCCCAAGTCAATCAACTGGTGTGGCAAACTCTAGGTTATGTCTGGGATAAAGCAAACCAGGCCTGGGATTTAAGTCAAGTTTCTGCCGATTGGCAAGAGAGTTACCCGGAGCCGCCCAATTTTATTGACAGCCGCCCCGCCACAGTCAAGCTCACCCGTTCAATTCCCCCGGAAAATAAGCAACTACTCAAGGAGTACCTGGGCTTTGAGGGCTATTCAGTCTCAGAACTCAAACCACGCCTCACCCGCCGGGCCACTGCGGCCAATTGGCTCTTAAGTTATCTCAAAGATCAAGGCAAACTCAGCTAAATGAGCCGGGCCTACGACTGGATTGAACCAGAGTTAAAGCGGATTGAGCGTGTGGGGTGGCTGCGCACGCCGAAAATTGCCCAAGGCTTGCCTGGCCCGCTGATTCAATTCCAAGGTGAGACTCTTGTTAATTTTGGCAGTAATGATTATCTCGGCCTGGCTGGGGACGCGCGATTAATTAAAGCGGCAGTTAAGGCAACCCAGGCCTGGGGGACAGGAAGTACGGGGTCTCGCTTACTCAGTGGTCATCGGCAACTGCACCAAGATTTAGAAACAGCTCTAGCCCGGTTCAAACAAACGGAAGCGGCGTTGGTGTTTAGTTCCGGGTATTTAGCCAATTTGGGCGTGATTACGGCTCTCGTTGACGCGAAGGATTTGATCATTGCCGATGCCTACAACCATTCCAGCCTGAAAAGTGGAGCTAAACTGAGCGGGGCCAAGGTTCTGGAATTTCCGCATCAGGATTTAACCCAGGCCAAGACCTTCCTCCAGCAGTACCGCCACCAATTTCGGCGTTGTTTAATCCTCACCGATAGCATTTTTAGTATGGATGGGGATATGTGTGATTTACCGACACTCCTCGGCCTAGCGGATGAGTTCGCGACCATGCTGTTAATTGATGAAGCCCATGCTACGGGAGTTTTAGGTAAAACAGGCTGTGGGGTTGTGGAGCATTTTGGCTGTCAATCGCACCCGTTAATCCAAGTGGGGACACTCAGTAAAGCTCTGGGGAGTTTGGGCGGCTATGTGGCAGGCTCTCAGGGATTAATCACCTATCTTCAAAACCGGGCCCGGAGTTGGATTTACACAACGGGTTTATCTCCAGCAGATACGGCGGCGGCATTAACCGCAATTCAGATTCTCCAGGCCGAACCCCAGCATCAACAAAATCTCTGGCAGAACCGGACTCACTTAGCCACCCTGCTGCAAGACCTGCCTAAAAATGTCCCGTTGCAACCCTTACCCTCTGATTCCGCCATTCTCTGTTTGCAGGGAGAGAGCATTGCCCAAGTCCAGGCCGCAAGTAATTTTCTACTGACTCAAGGTTATTGGATTCCTGCGATTCGGCCGCCCACGGTTCCTCGGAGTCGCTTACGTCTGAGTTTAATGGCTCGTCAGACACCAGAGCAGATTCAGGGGGTTGTCACTGCCTTGGGGGCCTGGGAACCGTAACAAAGCTTAATTTATATTAGAAAAATAACTAATTTTTTCCGTACATCTACGGACGCTGAGCTTAACGGACGGTTTTTATGATTAAAGATAATCAAGCTTGGGGGGGAGATTAGTTAAGTTTGATGTGCATTTCTAGGCATTGTAAAAATGATTAAGTAATAATTAAGTTTATATTCAAAATAATTCCTAAGGGGTATGGTAGCTCCGCAAAAGATTGAATTTTCATCAATGTTTGATTATGCCGAGAAATGTCTTAAACATAAAAATAGTTTTTTTAACCAGTTTGATCCCCAACTGCTTTAGCAAATTTTCTGTCTGGGACTTGGGGTGTTTAAGCGGTTTCGGGTTAGAGATGCTGACTGGTTCTCAGGTTTTAATCAGGTTTGGTCATGGATTCAATCTAGATAAAGCTTTTCTATTGTGACCAATTATTCAAGTTGCGATTTGACCTAAATTTCTTCGTCTTTTAAGGAGGATTCTCTGTGACTGCAACAATTATTGCTAACAACAACTCCGGCAGCAAGCATTGGCAAACCGCTGAAAATGCTCTACGGAAAAAGTATCCCCAGCGGCATCACCACTTCGCCTTACGAGAATTCTTTAACTTTGACTCCAGTAATGGTATCTATGCTGACTGGAACGAAAGCCGCAACATCCTGGTCACCGAAGATTTCATTGTCGGGTTGATGTCTGGCCTGGAGCATGAAGTCGGCCCCGCCGCCTCGGTGGTCATGTATAAAATTGGCGAGGAATGGGGTCGCAAAGATGCCGAGTTTTTCCAGCAGTGGTTTGTTCAGGAATACCAATACGAAAGCATTAAGCAAATGCAACTGCCCTATGTCCTCGAGGCCTGGTGGTGGCCCTGTACCTCTCAAGGGTGGGGAAATTGGGAAGTGGATTTAAGTGAGCAAAAACACGGCTTTATGTTCATCAACATCTTTGATTCTGTGGTTGCCCGCACCTTGGGAGATGTGGGTCGTCCGGTCTGTCACCTCTATGCGGGATTATTTGCCGGATTCTTCTCTGGCCTGGTGCAGAAACCCTTAGATTGTATTGAAATCCAATGCTATGCCATGGGGGAAACTTTCTGTAAGTTCCTGCTCGGGAAAAAAGACCGGATTGATGCGGCATCTTTCTGGCAAAACGAGGGAGCCACCGCTAACGATATTGAAAAACGCTTACGCAGTGGGGATGTCTTCAATGGCCAGCGTCGTTAATTGGCAGCAGCCCGTTGATCGTTTCCTAGAGCAGGTGAATTGGCTCGGCCTGGCGGTGGCGATTCCGACTCCGGTGGAAACTCAGGATTGGCTCAACCTCTCGGTGCGGCAGTTTTGGCAAGACTGTAACTGGGATGGAACGCGGGTTGTCCGGCAAATGGCCTGGGGTGTGCCCCGTGTCTCTCCTGTTGTGGCTGATCGTCCCTGGTTGGCCTGGTCTGTGGATGAGTTTATGGCCTCGGTGAACTGGACAGGCCAGGCCCTGAGTGACCCCGAACTCCCACTGACTGCTGCTGCCTCAGTCAACAAAGTCATTCCTGGAAGCTGGTTACAACTGAATCTGAGGGACTTTTTCGAGCGGGTGAATTGGCTGGGCCGACCGGAGCAAGTTCAACTGTTACCCGGAATGTGCTCGCCCTTACAGCTATCGGTAACTCAGTTCTGCCAAGCCGTAGCCTGGGATGCTAAACCTATGATTGCTGCCGTTAAAGCCCCGCCCCCCCCACCGGAACCCGAAGCAGAACCTGCAATAACCTTCGATAGCTTTTCAAATTTGTTTTAACCCCTGAATTTTGCTCCCTATTGTCTAAACTTGCCTATTTAAAGGAGACCTAAGCCCCATGCATCCTGATTTTGCCTTGATGTTCTACAAAGCCGAAGACCATTACCTCAGCGATGTGGATTTAAAAGTCTTCAAGCACCACACCGAATCCCTGAAGCAACGCCTGGCCCTCTATGAAACCTTGCGGGAACAAGAACTGGAAATTTGGCAACCTGTAGCGGATCGACTGCAACAAGCCTTTCCCACTGAATCCGATGCCAGCCTCGAACAAATTTTGCGTCAAGGGATTGCGCTGTTCCGTTATGGGGCGATGGCAATGTTGCTGCACAACCCGGAATTTTTACAACGGCGGTTACTGGAATGGCTGACGGATGTGGTGGCTTCTCGGCAATCCCAGGCCCTGATGACAAAACTGAATGAACTGCTCCAGGCCCGGTTGAAGGAAATGCTCACGGACAAAGAAGTAGATTTAATTATCCCCTTCCTGGATCAAGCCCAGGTTACGCTCGTGGGTACGCCCCCCGTTGTCACCGTCCAATAATTCCTGACTCAATTGCACCTGCAGATATTTTGGAGAAACACCCTATGATTTCTGTTGCTGAACTCCTCAAGGATAAACGCTCCCCCGGTAATTACTATGCGATGGATGCCTATGTCCACGGGGACTTTGAAACCGGCTTAATTGAAAATCGGCATGGGGCAAGGCTTGTGGCCCTCCCTGATACCCTCTTGCAAGCGATTTACACTGGCCTGGAGCATGAAACGGGGCAAGCCGCCGGGATTGTTTTGGAAAATTGTGGGCGGTGGTGGGGCAAAAACTTCTATACCCGCTTTGTCAAAGAAGTGAGTGACTATTACGAGCGGCCGCTCGCAGAAATGGAAATGGTCGAGTTTCTACAATGCCTGAAGGAATGCTGGAAAACCCACGGCTGGGGCACAATTGACCTGGATATTAGCTACTATCAGCAGGGCTTTTTGGTCTTAAAAACCTGGCAATCGGCGTTTGCGGCAGCGGCTCCCAGCAATACCAGTCAACCCCAATGTTTTGCGGAAGTGGGTATCCTCTCTGCCTTCTTTAGCCAACTCACCGGCCGAGAATTACACTGTGTCCAAACCACCTGTGAATCTATGGGTGCTGATTGTAACCACTTTGTTTTGGGGATTGCGGATCGGGTGAATCCGGCCCAGGCCTGGCAGCAGGAAGGCCATGATCACGCCACGATTATGGAACGGCTTTGTTCGGCTCCCCCCGTAGGCAATTAGGAAAGAGACTAGAGTTCTGTTCCCGATTGTTTCTCAACCCTAAACTGAGAGAGACTTTATCCCGCTCTCAACCTGTTACTCTGGAGGACGTTTTTTGTGGCCAAGATTGTCAAACTTGAACCCATTGCTCGGGAAACCAGCATCAATACGAATGACAATATTCTCTCGGCTCTGTTAGATAGTGAATTGCACGTTCTCAAGGAATGCGGCGGGCGGGGGATGTGTGCGACTTGCCACGTTTTCATTAAAGAGGGCATGGAAAGCCTTTCCCCTTTGACGCGCCGGGAACAACGCACTCTCGAGGTCATTACCACCTGCAAACCTAATTCCCGCTTAGCCTGCCAGGCCAGGGTCGTGGGGGCGGGGGTTGTCGTCGAGTTGCCGTCTGGGATGTATGTCAATGCAGTCGCCGATATTGAATCACTGATTGGGCGGCGGGCCGAACAGAATATTTTGCATCCGATTGATGGTCGGATTTTAGTTGAGGCAGGCAAACTGATCACGCGCACGATGATTACCCAACTCCAAGATGTTCAAGTCCAGGCCGGAGCCTATTTAGCCAATACAACGGATGCCTAATTCTTTGCAAGAATCAAAATCAACTAACCCAGGGCAATTTGCGACCATTACTTACACTTCACCAGGAGGAATCATCATGGAATCCCCAGAACCAGAAATTGTGAATCAATCGCCATCAGTCGAAACCCTGTCTAAGGCCACTGAGCCTAATCAGCCAGAGGTCACATCTCCAACTAAGGCGGCACAGGGTCATGGCCTGGGGGTGATTGAAATGGGATCGGTGGTCATCGCGGTGGGGGCTTCGATTGCGGGAGCGGCACTGCAAAACCTGCTGTTAACTTCAATTGCAACCTTACCCCTATCGGCATCAGTGGTTTTAAATTGGGGTCAACGGCAAAAACTGCACCACCAACTCCAGGCCGAGATTGCGAACCACCACAGCATCCAAGCCACGTTAGAGCAAGTAAAAACAGACCATGAAAGCCAGTTGGGAAAAATTGTTGCCAGCCTGGGGCAATTCAGCGATCATCTGCAAACCTTGCAAGCCCAAGTCGGGGATTTAGGCAAAGGCACGAAAGACCTACATGACTACACCCGAATTTTGGGAACAGAGCAGAAACAGATTGAAGAGGTGGTGGACTATCTGCGGCAAATTGAAAACTTGACCCACGCTATTCAATCGGATCCCTCCCATGCCAAGGCTTACTACAACCGGGGGTTAACCCATCAACGCCTAGGAGATGCCGAAGCCGCCGTTTTGGACTACACTGAGGCGATTCAAGTCAACGATACCTATGCCAAGGCCTATCACAATCGGGGGGTAGCGCGGGCGGCCATTGGGGATCGGAAAGGGGCTGTGGAAGATTTACGGACAGCGGCGAAACACTTTTTTGAACAGGGCGATGTTGCTAGCTATCAACGGGCGCGGGATTTAGCCAAACGGGTTCATGAAGTGGGGAATCCGGCGAAGGAAAGCAAGGAAGTGCCTTTAGAGTTGTTGTTCTCTTAGTTAGAAATTGCCTGAAGGCTCCCAATTAAACATCAAATTTCTTAACTCAGTATCTAAACTTTTGGATCACTGGGTTATTTTTCTGTTTATATTTTCCTTGACTGAAACCTTCACCACCTCAATGCTCAATTATTTCACTTAAGAATGAAATACTAAAAGGCTTGAAACCCTGATAGATATCAGCTTTGAATGTCCCAGTTCTGGCCAAAATGCCCATGATTCGCTATTTTTATCTTGGATTAATACCTCAACCATCAAGGAAAAGCCCCATCTTGTCTGAACAAGGTCATTAGGTATGGGATTGAATAGCATGCTTTACGGTGAGGATGAAACAAATCTTAACCAAGGGATGGGATAATACACGCGTCTTGGCAGAACCCTTTTGCCTTGTGCCCTAATCCTAAATTTGTTGAGGTGTGATCCATGGCTTTTGCGCCCCACGTTTGTCCCCAGCCCCAGGCCCTGATCTTTGATATGGATGGAGTTTTGTGTGACACGATGGCTTACCACTTACGGGCCTGGGATACCTACATTGACCGGACACCCACTCTCAGCGGCGTCGATCGGCGGAAACTGGCCACTATGGGCGGTAAACGTAATTGTGAATTGTTACCAGAACTTTTGGGGCGGCCGGTGAGTGCGGCTGAAGTCGAGGAGTTGGGTCGGAGTAAAGATGCGATTTTCCGAGAACTCATTGCCCCGGAACTAAAGGGTTTACCCGGTATTTTGGAGTTTCTCTGGCAGGCGAAAGCAGCGGGCTTAAAACTGGGCCTGGGCACCTCAGCCAGTCAGGAAAATGTGAATTTAATCATGTCTTGGCAGAATATGGGTGATTTTTTCCCCGTCCGAGTGACAGAAGTGGATGTGCAGCGGGGGAAACCCGATCCCCAATGTTATTTACTCGTGGCTGAGCGTTTAGGTGTCGCTCCCGAAAATTGCTTAGTCTTTGAAGATGCCGTGGCCGGGGTTGAAGCGGCGTGGCGAGCCGGGATGGCCTGTTGGGGCGTGTTGACCTTGCATTCTGAGCCTGAATTAAAATCAAGAGGGGCGGGGGTCTGTATTCAAGATTTTACCGATAGCCGCTTGCGAAATCTCTTGCCCTTAGCCCAGGCCTGTGTTTAGGAACGGTTTTTGATGTTTAACTTTGCCACTGCGGTCTTAAGCTCTCAAGAAAAGCGCACTCGCTGGGGGTTTCTTGGCCTGGCAAGTTTTCCGACCGTGGGAGCAATTATTTTTAACTTGGGAATTCAGCCTGGGTTGACAATTTGCCCGATGTTGAACTGGACGGGAATTCCTTGCCCCAGTTGTGGCTTAACCCGCTCCTTTATGGCGATTGTCCGGGGAGACTTAGATCAGGCCCTGAGTTTTCATTTATTTGGCCCCCTGTTTTTTATCACCTTTCTCGGCATTGCCGTCTGCATGGGCCTGGAACTCAGTCATAATCGCCGCTTACAAAAAACACCCTTTCGCCGCTTAACTTATTTTTCAACTTGGAAATATATATTTTTTACTTACTTACTTTATTATGGCTTTCGGATTGCCAGCTTAATCCACAGTGATAACTTTTACGCCCATCCCTTCCAGTTAGTCACTCAGTATTTTTAGAAACATTAATGTTTTGATAGGGGGCCAGGCCCTGTAATGCTAAGCGAGCGGTGCCATAGGCGGCTTCAGTCTGGGGAGAACTAGACACAGGAATTCCCAATACGCGCTGTCTAATCGCTGTCCAGGCCTGGTTTTTTGCTCCACCCCCGGCTGTATAAACACGCTTGACCGGACTGGCACCTAATTGCGTGAGTAACTGATAGCCTTGGGCTTCAATCCGAGCCAAACTTTCTAAAAGAGCCTGTAAAAACTCCACTGGATTCTCCGGTTTGGGCATCAAGCGGGGTTGTAGGTTGGGATCATTTATTGGAAAACGTTCACCGGCCTGGGGTAAGGGATAGTAATCCAAGTCGTTGGGAATATCGGGCTTGATCTCGCGACTGAGGGTTTCTAACTCAGCCACCGTAAAAAATTGCTGCAACACCGCCCCACCACAATTGGAGGCCCCGCCCACGAGCCAATAGTCGCCACAGCGATGACTGTAAATACCGTAAGCACTGGCCTGGATTGGAACTCGACTCATTAACTTCAAGACGATAGTTGACCCCAAAGAGGTGACACCAATACCGATGTCCGTGGCCCCCGCAGCTAAAAATGCCGCAATGCTATCGGTTGTGCCAGCACAGATCTGACAGTGAGGATTAATTTGCCAACGGCTGGCGGTGTCAGGTGTAATGGAACCAATAACAGTTCCCGGCGCGACCACCCGCGGTAACAGGCTTTTGAGATCAATCAAATTGGGATGATTAAACCAATTGGGATAGTCTGCAATCGCCGGATCGTAACCCAGCTTTAAGGCATTGTGGTAGTCACTGATCCCCAAACGACCGTGCAAACAAAATCCGAGCCAATCGGCCTGGTGTAAAAAAAACTCGGCCTGGGTAAATTCCGATTGTTGGGCAAACCACAGTAACTTCGCCAAGCTGGAGGTGGCCGAGATCACCACATGATCCGCAGGGGCAATGCTTTTGAGAGCGGCTAAATACTCCTTGGCCTGGTTGTTATTGTAGAGCAGTGGTTCACGCAGAGGGGTTCCCTGGGCATCACATATTAAAACTGAGCCTGATGTCCCATCAATTGCAATTCGATCCAGGCCCCGGCGGAGGTCAACCGGAATTTGACTCAGGATTTCCACTAATTGGATTTCCCAGAGCACCGATAAACTCTGATCGCTTGAGCTTGCCTGACTCACACTGGCCTGGGCAAGAATTGCAAGATTTTGATCAATAACAATTCCCCGCGCTCCAGATGTACCAAAATCCAAACCCAGGTAGTAGCTCATGACGAGATCAGAATCAAAGATTCGGAAGTGGAGATAAAATCTGAATTAGGATTTTGATTTAGTTAAAAAGGTAGATTTAATCTCTGACCAGTTGATCTTGGGTAGAAAAAAGATGAGAAACGCCACTTGGGCGGTAAAGACCCAACCGTAATAGCGAAAGATAAAGTTAAAGTCCCACTGGGCCTCATAACTTAAGCTAGCTACAGTCCAAATAAAAATAATTGCCGGAATAGTGAGCCGTTTTAAATGCTTGGCCTGGATGCGAGGCGAGGAGTTATTCAATTTGTCAGCTTCCATTGGGCATCACTCCAAAACACAGTCAATAATTTTATTGATATATAAAAATCAATCAAACCAGGCCAGCCATAGCTTATTCTAAATTGTAGCAACGATTCCCATTGAACCTGAAAAATTTGACTGGGGGCATTTAATTTATCACATTCCGGCGTGTCCGTTGCAGTTTTTCTAACATTTGCGGCTTAGACTTTTCAAACTCAGTCTTTAATAGGTTTCGACTGACACTCGGAGGGGCCGCAGAGGGTAATGACTTACTGGTTTGAACCCAATCGCGCAAAAGTTGGCGTTGGAACGTGGCAATAGTTAAGGTGATCACGTTGGCGCAGTGGGCTGGGTCTTCCAGGGCAAAGAAAAGCAGCGGGTAGTACCCATTCGAAGCCAGGGAGAGGGCTAATTCTTGATTGCGACTCGCTTTTAAATCTAAATAGCAGGGTAGCCAGCGGGCCCCTTGTTCCGGATCATATAGGGCCGTAATCCAGAGCATCATCGGATGGGGCGACATCGTAAACAAAAATTGGTTATAGCGAGTATTCAACATCCGTCGGTCGATCTCATGGCGGGGTAACATCACCCAAATCGTCGCGGCTGATTCCCGTTGGGCCCGAATGATACTGGCAAATACAATCTCGGCCTGGGGTTTGTCACTGGGCCAACTCGCTTGCCAGGCCGTTTCTTCCACGGACTGCAGGGCCACTTGAGGCTGGGGGGGAGCTGTGGGAATAACTGGGGGAGCCATCACCGACAATTCGGGATTGGAGGTACGCCCAAAACCATATTGTTCCTCTAAGGAATCGATCACTGCAATCATTTCGGCTACCCGTTGCGGCCGTTCCTCCCGAGACTTCGCCATACAGGCCATAATCATGTCATCTAGGGGTTTGGGAATAATTAGGCTTGGGGCGGCAATGGCGAAGGGAATCGGGTGCTGGAAATGATGGGCCTTAAACCAACTGCCAATAGAATGACTCTCGGCCTGGAGTGGCATTTTCCCCGTCAGCATTTCATACATCGTGACCCCGAGGCTATAAATATCTGAGCGGTTATCTAACTCTCGCCCTTCAATCTGCTCCGGCGAACAATAGGCTAGAGTCCCCATAAAAGACTGGGTTTGATTATTCCCCACGTCATCCCCCAGAAACTTCGCAATCCCAAAATCCAAAACCTTGGTTAATTCCCCCATACTGGCATCAGGGACAACTAGGGCATTGCTGGGTTTAATATCTCGGTGAATAATCGGACAGTTTTTCCCCTCCAACATTACCCCTTCATGGGCGACCTGTAACCCCAGGCAGATGTGGCGCATCAACCGGAGAAACCGGGGTAAGGGCAAGGGTTCAACCATGATAATGTCGCTGAGGTTTTCCCCCTTCAGGTATTCCATCACATAAAAGGGGACTTCATCAGCATTCACCCCATAGTCCACCACCCGTACCACGTGGATTGTTTTTTGTCCCAACAGGGCCCCCGCCCGCGCTTCCTGGGCAAACCGGACTTTCATCCGTTCATTCATCAGGGATTGGGACAAAAATTTAACGGCAACCGGAACTCCGCCGAGCAATGTGTCCGCCGCCAAATACACCCGCCCCATGGAACCCTTACCAATTAAGTCTGTCAGGCGGTAACGATTCATCAGTACCTGACCGATGTTGGCATCAGAGTAGTGTTCTGCCATGAGCTTTTGGGTAAACAATGGGTGAGGCGAATCTCATTACTATGCTAGCCCGTTCCTAGAATATGCCCCAGGCCTGGTCTTGAAACTTCGGACAATGCCCATGAGCTTGCATTACCCTCAATCAGTATTCTAGGTATTCTAACTAAGAAAGTTTAGTCTCATTTCAGATTTACCGTTAAACAACCGAGTTATTACTAAATCTGATAACCTGCTGAGTGGATAAATTGACAGTCTTGATAAAACGTAACAATCGAATATTGAGTCTAACTTGTTCCCATTATTTTATGTAGCAGAGACAAGTAATTCTTAAAATCTGCCCAACTGACCGATTAGACCGGGGGTGAGAGTGCTGAAATACTTACCCAGCAAAGTTTTGACGCAAATTGAGAATCAAATGTCCCTAATACCTGTCCCCATGAAACATTTTGTAAAAACGGCTCAATCAAACGTTATTAACGTGACTTACTGATTTTTCTAGGAGCTATACTAAGATATGCAATGAATCCTGCCATTTAACCTGGGTTTTATCGTGAGTGTGTTTTTTCGTTGTAATTCATGGTAGTGGTAGATTGTAGTTCCATCTGTTTTTTGTCCCAACACCTATTGGAATACAGATCATGAAACTGGACGACATTTATCAGTTTTTTAAGCAACCGCCGCCGGTGTATCTGAGCAAGGAAGTTGCGGTTTGTTACGTTTTATATACCTTGGTGGAAAAAGGTGACTCCTACGGTACCGCGCTGATTCAGTCCATTGAAACTGACTATCCGCTTTACCGCCTTTCCGATACCGTGCTCTATAGTGCTTTAAAATTCCTCGAAGATGATGGAATTATTAGTGGCTATTGGAAAAAGGTAGAAGGTCGCGGTCGCCCCCGCCGGATGTATCATGTAGTCCCGGAAAAAGATGAGCTGGCCAAAGACCTCTCCAAGCTCTGGTTGACCTATCTTCAAGATGAAAGCACCTTTGAAAAATCCTCAAAAAGCCGCAAGTAATTAGGCAGGTTGGTCTGGGCTGAGGGACTTTAACTTGGCCTGGACTGCCTGGATATCCTGCCACATGAGCCATTTTGGGCTGCCGACTTCTCGGCTCGGATTCCGCAATAAATATGCAGGGTGCAAGATTGGCATACACAGACGGCCTTGCCACTCCAGCCATTGCCCCCGAATTTTAGTGATCCCCCGTGTATCTCCCGTTACGCCTTTAACTGCGGTGGCTCCAGTGAGCAAAATAATTTTGGGATTCACTAAGCGAATTTGCTCCATTAAATAGGGACGGCAGGCAGAAGATTCCGCTAAGGTGGGAACGCGATTGCCGGGGGGGCGGCATTTGACAATGTTACAGATGTAAACATCCCGCTCACTATCCAGGTTGACTGAGGCGAGGATTTTTTCGAGAAGTTGCCCTGCTTTGCCGACAAATGGCAGTCCGGTTTCATCTTCCGTCTGTCCAGGCCCCTCCCCAATAATCATCAAATCGGCTTGGGGATTCCCCCGACTAATCACCACATGGGTGCGGCTTTGGCTGAGTTGACAGCGTCGACAGGCCTGGCAGTGAATTTCTAGGTCTTGTAGAGTCGGATAGGTTCCCGCCGGGATCGGCATACTGGCAGAGCCGGGAATTTGGGCATAATCTGCTGGGGAAAGAGAAGGAACAGCTTCAGGGGCTGGGGTTTCTGTTGAGGCTGTGGCATCCTCTAAGGGGGCTGCTGGTAGTTCGGGGCTGGGTTCAGGGACAAGCTCAAATAGGCTAATTTGATGGGTTTCCAGTTCACTCATGGTCTGAAATTTTCCCTATACTCCTGCAATGGCCAGGGCTAAGCGGGCCCGAAAATGCTCGATATATTCAGGCCAGCCGACCAAGATGGTTTGATCATGGGTCAGGGTTTCAGCCTCTAGGCGGTCGGCACTAAAGTGGAGGGGTTCGCCATTTAAATCACAACAAATCAAGCCCGCGGCCTGGGCTAGGGCTAAGGGGGCAGTGGTGTCCCAGAGTTTGACCCGTTTATTCAAGTAGAGGTATAAACCCACCTGTCCGGTAATGACTCGCAAGACCTTTAAACCAAAGCTGCCTAAAAAGTGAAATCGTGTTTCCGGAATCGCCTGCTTAATGGCTGTTCCATAGGCTTGAAAGTCTTTGTGGCCAATCATGATCGGGGCCTGGTCGGAGGTTGGTGCTGGTGCAGGAGTTGGTTTTAGGGGAAAGGCGGGTTCGATCCCATGCATTTGCCACAGTCCCCAAGCCGGCCCACCATAAAACAATTCATCTTCGGCAGGATCATAAACCCAACCGGCCCGCGGTGCCCCCTGTTGCCATAGCCCTACCATGACGGCATAGTTGCGCTGCACCCGAATTAGATCGTCCGTGCCATCAAGGGGGTCGATCAACCAGAATCGCGCATAGTTTTGATGGAAGCGTTGACGGGACGCGGGATTTTCCTCTGTGATAATGCCATCGTCTGGAAACCAGGCCTGGAATTGTTGGCTTAACTGTTGATCGAGTTGGTGGTCAATGCTGGTGGCAAAGTCATTTTTTCCTTTTTCAATCACCTCAAAAGGCTGTGTGGCTAAGGACTGGGCCAGTTGACCCGCTTCCCTGAGGGCCTGATTGATGTGGGCAAGTTGGGACAAGGATACGGGGATCATTTCAAGTCCAGAAGGCCATTCTCTTTGAGTTTAGGGTTAAATCTGAGGGGTTCAGTCACCTGGCGTGCAGCCAAGGCCTGGAAAATTTCAGTTTCTTTCTGTCGAGCTAAGTCTTTCAAATACTTGGCCTGGGCAACATCATCCAGGCCGGCAAAGGTTTGCTGCATCTTAGGGGACATCGTGGTTTTAACATCAATGGGTTGCTCCCAGGCCATTTGCTCACTGGCATTACCCACGGGCGGAGTTCCTAATTCCGATAGCCACTGTTGCCGGATTGCCTCAAGCTGGGCCCGATTGGGTCGCTCAATCCGATGAAATTTAAAGTAATAACAGGCCTGGGGTTGCCGGATCAAGTGCTGGCGTAAGCTGAGGTAAATATCGCGGGACAAACCAATATATTGGATCACTTCACACTGATCCGCAATCCCATAGACTCCAATTTGTCCAGAGGCAACAGGATTAACTAACCCTTCTGGGGTGAGGTAGGAGTACGAGCTTAACTCCAACAAGGGAGTCACCGTCAATGCTGTATCCATGCCCACCCCAATCCAGCAACCGGAAGACTCACAGCTAGGGGGCTGAATTAACAGAACTTTGGTTGTGCAATTGCAGTTGCCGTTGGCGGAAATTAGCTGCTTCGGAATTCAGGTTTTCCATCTGATCTTGGGCCACTTCACTATAGCTGCGCCCATCTAAATTACGGATTTGGTTCATCAAACTGGGTAAAGACATGCCGCTGCCCTGACTATTGCCATTGAGCAAGCTGCCTAAATCATTGGAGGGTCGTCCTTCTTGCCAGCCCTGAAGCGGTGCTGGAGCTGTGGTTTGTTGGGCAACTGCCAGGGGAGCCACGCAAAATGTTCCCAGACTAATTACAAGTGAGAGTTGTGAGAGTCGCATTTTGTTTTACCTCGCACGCACACCAAGAAAACTTCACAAATCCAAAAAGCACTTATATCCTAACTTGAATTTCTCCCATGTCTCAGGCTTTTTGGTGATTGTTCCAGGCCAGGTAATCCACTAAAAAAAGAGGCCTAATTTCTTAGACCCCTGACTACACTTTGACCGCTGAGAATTGTGCTTCCACGAAACACAAAGGAGAATCTAGGGAATTAGAGTAAACCCCAGAAATGCAGAACGCCCTGTTTGGTAAGTAGTTCGGTAACAAGGGCAGCAACAAACCCAATCATGGCCAAGCGACCATTCCAAATCTCAGCCTGGGGAGTAAAGCCAAACACCCAAGCATTCCGGTCTTCCTTGGCAACTTTAGTAGCTTCAGTCATAGTTTTGACTCCTGAATTAACCCGATGAACTTGTAAATTAATGTAACAAGTTTTGACTGGGATTGCAATAACTCTTAACAAATTTCAGATTAGTCTCTTGCTGGACGGCCCTTCCTCTGGTGTGGCTATTGCCTGGGATTAGGTCAATCCTGGATATAATTGCAAAAGATTCCTGATTCTGTTAAGTCAGATGCTAAATGCTTGCCTATGCCCTTCTTTGGAATCTGTGTTGCCTCGGTGGCGAACGTTCCTAAATTCTTGATTTTCGTCATCAAATCCCGGCCTGGGTGCAAAAAAAGGGGGCCCGCCACACATGACTGACCCCACCTGCCGATTCCTCAAGAGAGGAGAACACTGAAATTAACAATAGCTTAATTGAGAATTAATTGCAATACCTATTCAAAAACTTCTTAAGACGGTGACGGGGTATGATGGCTGAAGCCTTGAATTCTGCGCATCTATGGCGTTACAACTGCGGGTTTATGTTCCTCCCCATCCCTTAATTCAGCATTGGTTGGCAGTGGCGCGTGATGTGGGTACGCCAACGTCATTGTTTCGCACAGCTATGACTGAGTTGGGGCGATGGTTAACCTACGAAGCGGCACGGGACTGGCTACCTATTCTGGAAACAACCGTGGAAACTCCTCTGGCTCTCTGTGCAGCTAAAGTCGTTGATGCTCAGGCCCCGCTGGTGGTGGTGCCGATCCTCAGGGCCGGTCTTTCCCTGTTAGCTGGTGTTGAAAGTGTGATTCCCCTGGCCAAGACCTATCACTTTGGCATTGTCCGGAATGAAGAGACCTTAGAACCTAGCTGCTATTTAAATAAATTTCCTTTGGATTTTGAGCCAGGAACCCGTCTATTAATTAGTGAACCAATGCTAGCCACGGGTGGCTCAATCATGACTGTCATGACTGAACTGACCCAACGGGGTATTGATCCAGCCATGGTGCGAATTATTTCCGTGGTTGCCGCGCCGCCAGCCCTGCAAAAATTAGGAGCAACTTTCCCCGCTGTCCAAATCTATACCGCCACCATCGATCCCGAGTTGAATGAGCACGGTTTTATTGTTCCAGGCCTGGGGGATGCCGGAGACCGGAGTTTTGGCACTTGAAGCAGATCCGATAGAGTGGGAAAAGAGAAATTTAGTAGGTCGCTATGGAAAATCGCAGTGATCGCTTTGCGAGTGGGTTTGTTGCTGGGGCAATATTTGGAAGTATTGTCGGAGCCTTTGCTGCCGTATTTTTAACCAACAAACTGGCGGAACTGCAGGCTGAGTCGGGCGAGCCAGAAAAATCCCCCCGTCGTTTAGTCGTGGGTGACACGGAGGCCCTGGCAATGGAATCGGCTCGACAAGGCCTAGAGGCGAAAATTGCCCAACTGAATGATGCAGTTGATGATCTGCAACAACGCCTGAGCCTTGTCCCAGAGGCCAGTGAGTCCTAAATTTTGTTGAGGGATGCCACTAGCGGTGTTTTGATCTGGCTCAATACCGAAGCCTTTGCCCCTAATCTCGTCCGTTGAGGGAGTCCTACTTAATCTGTGAATGAACTTATGAATGATGCCACCGTGCTGCCTTTGGTCTTAACCGCTTTAACCAATTTTCTCCAAATTTACCTGATTCTTTTGCTGATCCGAGTTCTATTAACCTGGTTTCCCAATGTGGACTGGGGGAATCCGGTCTTTTCAATTTTGGCCCAACTGACGGATCCCTATCTGAACATTTTTCGGAGTTTGATTCCGCCCATTGGGGGCCTGGATTTCTCGCCAATTATTGGTTTCTTTCTCCTGCAGTTCTTAGTCCAGCTTCTCGGTTCATTTTCCCGCGGTGGCGCGCTGTTCTAAGATCAAACTAAAGGTAGCTCGTTTTTATCTAGTCCCCTATTCCTGAACCAGAAACATGACTGCAACTCTAATTCCATCTTTAGATTTAGACCAAGTTAACGAACAACTAGAAGGCAAACATCCCGCTGAAGTGTTGGCCTGGGCCTTACAGCAATTTCCCCAGGGCCTGGTGCAAACCAGTGCGTTTAATGTTGATGATCTCGTCATTACGGATATCCTTTACCGACAGTTACAGCCCAAACCGCCCATTCCAGTTTTATTTTTGGAAACGCTGCATCACTTTACTGAAACCCTGGAACTGGTCAAAAAAGCTGAGGCTCATTACAAGTTGAATTTACAGGTTTATCAAATTCCTGGGGTGCAGGATCGGCAGGAGTTTGCCCAAACATTTGGGGAGGCCCTCTGGGATACGGATGTTTTGCAATTCCACCACTTAACTAAGATTGAACCCCTGGAGCGGGGCTTATTAGAATTAGGTACCACGGCCTGGATTACCGGGCGGCGGCGAGATCAAGCGGTGACGCGGGCGGAAATGCCCTATGTGGAGTTGGATAAGGTGGGTCGCTATAAAATTAATCCCCTGGCGGCCTGGACTCGCAAACAATCCTGGGCCTATGTCGCCGAACATAACATGATGTATAACCCCCTCCATGATCAAGGCTACGCCAGTATTGGGGATGAACCGTTAACAACTCCGGTGCGAGTAGGGGAAGATGAGCGGGCCGGTCGCTGGCGGGGATCGGGTAAAACCGAGTGCGGCATTCACATTTAATTGCCCTTTGGAAAGCCCGATTCCCAAAATTTTGCATCGGTATTCTTCAGCGGTTGCCATCGCCTAGATCTATCTAAAGTTGGAGGATCGGAGTTCAGCGGTGTTTCTCTAGTCAGATGCTGCCCTAAATTTCCTGGACTGGGTGATAAGATGACTTCTAGTTGCCTGATAGTCCCAGATTTTTATGCTGACACTAACTGATGAATCGGCTGCTCTTGGTGCTGATAAGCGTCATCCGGCGACGATTCTTTTGGTTGAAGATGAAGACTTAATCCGTGACACCGTGGAACTGGCTCTCCGGGATGAAGGCTATGAGGTGATTGTCGCTACAGATGGTCGCCAGGCCTTGGATGTGATTAACACACAACTGCTGAAGGCCAATACGCTGTTGGATGCTGTTCCGGGGCTGGAAACTGGCTGCGACCTGATCATCCTGGACTTAATGCTTCCCTTCGTCAATGGCTTAGATATTTGCCGGTTTTTAAGACGGGAAGGGTCAACGGTGCCAATTTTGATGTTGAGTGCCAAGGGGAGTGAAATTGATCGGGTGGTTGGCCTGGAAGTTGGTGCTGATGATTACCTCACTAAGCCCTTTGGAATGCGGGAGTTGATTGCGCGCTGTCGGGCCTTATTGCGGCGAGCTAATACTAGCCAAGCGATGGGGGAAGATGCCAGCCCCAGTCTGAGATATGGGGAGCTCAGCCTTTACCCCCAGGAATGCCGCGTTACCCTACGGGATGAAGAGGTGAATCTATCTCCCAAGGAATATCGAATTTTGGAGTTGTTTATGGGGCATCCGCGGCGGGTTTGGCCGCGGGAGCAACTTCTAGATCGGGTGTGGGGTCCGGACTTTGTGGGGGATAGTAAAACGGTCGATGTTCACATTCGCTGGTTGCGGGAAAAAATTGAAGCCGATGCTTCTCACCCGACCTACATTATCACTGTACGCGGCTTCGGCTATCGGTTTGGTTAGTAGTTAGCGTTTGCAGCCAGACGATAAGACCAGAGGAGGCAATGGTGACCGAAGCAGGGTTTCTTTGGGGCCTGGGAATTGGGCTGCTGATTTGTCTCCTCTCCCACTACTGGCAACGGCTGCAATGGCTGAATATCCTACAACAATTTAAAATTCAGGCTGTAAGCACCCCATTACCGATTCGGGTTCATACTCTCCTGAGCCAACAAATCCAAGAACAAAAGCGACTCAAGGCCAGAATTGTCCATTGGCGGGATATTCTTACGGTCGCCCCCCTAGCCTATATTGAGGTAGATGCGGATCGTCTGTGTTGCTGGTCGAATCAGGCGGCTCAGGAATTACTCGGTGTGATCCCCCAACCTGGGCGATTGTTAATCGAAGTTGTCCGCTCCTATGAACTGGATTGTTTAGTGGATGATGTCCAGGCCTCGGAATCGCCGACACAACGGGAATGGCTCCATACGGTCATCCAGGCCACGGGGCAAAGCCAGCGTCTACCATTGCGGGGCTATGGATTTCCCTTGGCAGAGAATCATGTTGGCATCTTTATTGAGAATCGCCATGAAGTTAAGACGTTGCGGGATGAACGGGATCGCTGGGCCTCTGATGTTGCCCATGAACTGAAAACTCCCTTAACGTCTTTGCGCTTGGTCGCTGAAACCCTTCAGGAGCGGGTTGACCCTAGCTTAAGGTCTTGGGTTGATCGCTTACTGGCGGAAACAGTGCGGCTGAGTTTATTGGTGCAAGAGCTTTTGGAGTTGAATCGCTTATCTTTGGCGCCAACAGGTGAACTGGAACGGGCCCCTTTGGATTTGGTCACGTTAGTGGGGCGGGCCTGGCAAAATTTGGAACCGTTGGTTGAAACCCGTCAAATTCATTTAGCCTACGATGGGCCAAGCAGTTTACCCTACCTTGGGAATGAAGCTCAACTTTTCCGCCTAGTTTTAAATTTGCTCGACAATGCCTGCAAGTACAGCCCACCTAAGGGTCAGATTACTGTCCAAGTTCGGCTAGCCCCTGCGGCCCCAGAGCAAGTTGCAGGTATCACCTTGACCGTTAAAGATCAGGGGCCTGGTTTCCCCTCGCAAGATTTACCCTATATTTTTGAGCGGTTCTTTCGCGCAGATCCAGCCCGCTCCCGCCAAATAACTGAGGTGCCGGGAAAACTGGGGGCTGGCAGTGGTTTGCCAATTAGTAGTGGCAGTGGCCTGGGTCTGGCAATTGTTCAGCAAATTGTCGAGTGTCACCGGGGGCGGATTTCAGCGAGGAATGATCCGATGACAGGCGGTGCAGTTATTAGTTTGTGGTTGCCTCAAGCAGTTATGCCGATTTGACTGATTCATGCCTTAAACCCGTCGCGTTTCTCAGAGTGTTCAGCAGTCTTGCCAAAATAGGGCTATGGCAGAACGGTTACAAAAACTTTTAGCCCGTTGGGGGGTTGGCTCCCGTCGCCGCTCTGAGGAGTTAATTCGAGCCGGATTAATTCGAGTTAATGGCCGGGTGGCGCAAGTTGGGGATCAAGCCGATCCAGAGCAGGACTACATTGAGTATCAGGGGCATTTACTCAATCCCCAGGCCCCACCCCAGTTAATTTATTTACTCCTCCATAAACCTGCTGGTGTGGTTTCCACCTGTGCTGATCCGCAAGGTCGGCCAACCGTGCTAGAGATTTTGCCGCCGCAGTGGCAGCAAGTGCCGGGGTTGCATCCAGTCGGGCGATTAGACTTTGCGACGACCGGGGCCCTGCTTCTAACCAATGATGGTGATTTGACCCATAAACTCACCCACCCCAGCCACCATTTCCCCAAAACCTACCAGGCCTGGGTGCGCGGACATCCCCCCCTCAGTGTTCTCAATCAATGGCGGCAGGGGGTTGAGCTAGGAGGACAGCTAACCTTACCCGCTAGGATTAAAATCCTACACACCCAGCCTGACGACCGAAGCCAAACTCTATTGGAAATCATCATTGTTGAGGGGCGAAATCGGCAAATTCGGCGGGTGGCCAAGCAGTTGGGGTATCCCGTGTTAGCCTTGCATCGAGTCGCCATTGGCCCAATTGCTCTCCACGGGAATCGATCTGCTGGCTTACTCCGGCCGGGGGAAGTTCGGCCATTACAGCCATCTGAAATCGCAGCCTTGAAACAGAACCGATATAATCCTGATGAAGAGGAAGCAGTAACAATTTGTGATTGAGCTAAGGCTTCGTCTAAGGTGTGGTGTTGTGATTGAAAGCCTGATGGGAACTAAGTAGGAGTTTATGGGAACTATGACCTTTGCGCCGGAACAAGTGGCAAAGCTGGCTGAAATTGGGGCATATCTCCGGCAAGTGCGGCAAGAAAAATCCCTCACCCTCGAAACTATTGCGGCCAAAACCATGATTCGCCAGTCCATTCTGGAGGCGATTGAAGCGGGGCAAACCGAATATCTCCCGGAACCAATTTATACCCAAGGCTTTATCCGCCGCTTTGCTGAAACACTCGGCCTTGATGGCCAGACGATTGCTCAAAAATTCCCTACGGACCACGTCATTGCGCCCCTAGATAAAACCGACCCGGCCAAGAAAATTAGCTTACCGGGGTTTCAGTTTCGCCCGATTCATCTCTATATCCTTTATGTACTTTTGGTAGTCGGGGCAGTCATTGGCTTGTCCTACTTCCTCAAAGAGCAAACCCAACCTAAGGGCGTGCAACCCCAGGCCAGCCCGAGTCCCACGCTAACCCCCTCTCCCACGGTGGCCAGTCCCAGCCCCATGGCGACAACCAGCCCGACCGCAGCCACCAGTCCCACTCCTACAACTAGCCCCAGTCCTCTGACTTCTCCTCTGGGTACAGAACCGGTGCGAGTAGGTGTTTCTATCACCCAAGATGCTTGGTTAGAAGTAGTTGCGGATGGTGAGGTGATTTTTGAAGGGATTCTTGCGGCCGGTGAAAACAAAAACTGGACAGCCAAGGAAACGGTGATTTTACGGACGGGCAACGCTGGGGCAGTGATCGTCTCCTTTAATAACAACCCGGCCCAGGCCATGGGTAAGTTTGGAGCGATTGAGGAAAAAATCTATACAGCCACAGATCCCACGGGCGCGGCTGATGCAGCTAATCCCAATCCAGAACCACCCCCCGTTCCCGCTGAAGCCAGTCCCAGCCCGTTTTAGTCTCAGTAAAAAGCCTTGGCTTCAGGTAACTTAGCCGACGGCCCTAGCGATCTTGCGATTCCTAGACCGAATTTTCATTTATAGTCATTTCTGCCAAAATTGGGACACGCAACCCGAACACCCATAATGGTTTCAAGGATTTTTTTGTTTCATTCCTAAGCGAAATGACTGTACACCCTGAGGCATGGAACCGCGACTTTACAGTATCTATTTGGCTTAACTCTTCCAACTGGAGAATTCTTTATGTCCATGATTGCCTACTTGCAAGCAATTTCACCCCACTTGGTCACGGCGATCCAAACCAACCCAGAGCTATTGCTCTCCTTGCTTGATCCCGCAGCAGCCCTGAGTCCGGAACAAAGGGAATTGGCCGCAACGGCCACCGCCGCGTTGGAAATTGGGAAAAACTGGCATGGGATTCACTATCTGTTAACCGGCGAGGCCTGGGAGAGTCCGGGAGTGTTGGGCAAGGTCATTTTAGGCGGTACAGAAATTGGTGAAGACCTAGGCTATGGCCCCGCCCGCTTGTTAACCCCAGCTGAGGTAGTCGAGGTGACGCACGCGTTGCAAAATTTCCCCCCCAGTGAATTTCAAGCAGCTTTTAATCCGGAGAAACTGAATGGAGCGGATATTTACCCCGATGGCTGGACTACCGCTGATCAAGACTCCCTAGTGACGAGTTATACAGAAGTCAGCAATTATTATCAAAGTGCGGCAAACCAGGGCCTGGGGATGCTTTTATATTTACTGTAGTCGCGACTCCCAAGACAGGTGCTTGTCCCCTTGGCATACTAAAGAAGATTAACTCTTGCGGCTCTCTATGCTTGGTAACTTTCAACGCAGCCAAATTCGGATTGAAATTCCTGCCACTGAAGTCCAACTCTATGACAGTCTGACCAAGCCGGAACTGCTGCAACAATGGCTCTGGCCGCAACGCCTCAACCCTGGCTTACCGGAACGTTTATATCCAGGCCTGGTGTTTACTTCATCCCTTGGCCCCATAGCTATCGAACATACAGTCACTGAGATTGCTCCCCACGGTTTGCAATTGATTTTAAGACGGGGGATTGATGGCGTGCATGAGTGGTGTTGGGGGGAAGGCTGGGTGCAGTCCAGTTTGGAAGGGATTTCTCTATTACCACTAGATTTAGGTCAATCTCTCAGTTTGCTCCGACTCCGCCAATTCCTAAGTTCGTTGTCGCCATAATTGGCCGTGGCCTGGGGGAACAAAACAAGTTTGGTGCATCGCCCTGGAAACAGTTGCCCCTCAGCCTCGTCAATAAGCTCCAGGAAGGTTAGGAGAGACTGTCATGTTTGCCCCTTTGCTGGCGACCCAATTGGCCATGGCTACCCCCATCGCGCCGGGAGTACAATATTCTCAGCAATCCATTGGCAAAACCGCAGTCTATGTAGTCACAGCCCAAATGAATCGGGTCAAGATTGTGATGACCCCACCGAATCCAAGCGGGACAGACACCTATCTGGAAACAACAGAATCCTTTGCCCGTCGAAATAAGGCCCTAGTGGCGATTAATACTAACTTTTTCGAGTGGATTCCCCCCGGACAAGTCAACGGTTTCAGTGACTATCTCCGCTGGATGAGTGGTACGGCCAATATTCGGATTCCCTTCAAAGACTTCCAGCAAACTTGCATCAGTGGTCAGGGGACAATTCCCTCGGTTGTTAAAGGTGCTTATTTTGTCAAAGGTCAGCAGATTCGCCCCCAAAGTCAGGTGTTTCGGGCGATTGTGAATTTCCCTGCCAATGGCGGCATGGAGTTTTATCAAGATCAACTACCTTCACGACCCTACAATGTAGTTGCCGGCCATACCCATCTGCTCCGAAATGGACAACTGCAAAAGGTTGGTTCAGATAATCATCCGAAAACAGTGGTAGGGCGGCGCAATCAGGAATATGTTTTTGTAGTGGCCGATGGCCGCGGCAATAATGGTTCGCCCGGAGTTCCCTATGCCCAGCTACAGCAGTTTCTCCTCAAATTGGGGGTGACTGATGCCACGGCCTTGGATGGGGGCGAGTCTTCGACCTTGGTTGTCCAGGGAGAAGTGAAAAACTACCCGCGGGAAACCCACTGTACCTATGCGCGTCTGCTGCCGGCCGGCCTGGGTAACTTTTCCTTGCCCATGGGAATGGAAGCACTCTTACCGACGGCGTTCAATAGCCAGCGGTCTCTCCGCCCAACTGGAGCAAATTTGGGGTTAGTCCCCCGTCCTGCTTCTTAGTCTTGAGAAGATTTTAGTCACCAGTCAAATTAGGATACAAAAGCGAGACTCAGTCGCTGGATGAGTAAACTTGTCCGAACTTAGTGTTTCTAACGTGATCTCTTGGGGAGCTAACCCTGTATCCAATGACAACCCCAGATGCAACTACGTCCCAACTCTATGAATGGCTATGTGGTGAATTTGGGAATCAAGCCCAGGCCTGGGAGCAACCAACATGGTTTGTCCATCTCCGGCTGTGGCACTGTCCAATTCCCCAGGGAATTCATAGCAGGCGGGCAATTTTTGCCGAACAGGCGAATGCCCTTTACCTCGACAAGCCCTACCGTCAACGGATTATGGTGATTCAACCAGACCCCTTAGAAATTCACTATTGGGCCTTGAAGGAGCCAGGCCAGTGGGTGGGGGCTGGGGCAAATCCGCAACGACTGATGGAACTCACAGAAGCAGATTTAGAGCCGTTATCCGGTTGTGTTTTAAATGTGGAATTTCAGGCTCAGACCTTTACCGCCGTCCTGCCCGCCACAGCCCGTTGTTGTTTTCAATATCAGGGTGAAGAACGACAGGTGATTTTAGGCTTCCAGGCCACGCCAGAAAAGCTCTTGAGTTATGATCGCGGCATTGATCCAGTGACAGGGGCAAGCCTATGGGGAGCGATCATGGGGCCCTATGAATTTCAACGGGTATAAAACCATAGTCATTTCACTTTAGGAATAAAATACAAAAATGCTTGAACCATAACGGGTGGTTGGGGTGAATGTCCCAGTTTTCGCAGAAATGACCATGGGGAGATCCGCCCAAGACAGTGTGACTCCCTGCCACCCATTAAATCTGAGTTATGGTCATTTCGCTTAGGAATGAAACATATAAAGACCTGAAACCATTACGGGCTTTAGTTTTGAGTGTCTCAGTTTTAGCAGAAATGACTATATGTATTTTATTCGTCAGGACTTAAACGGAGCATGAGATAACCGACCCCCAGGCCAACCAAGACTAGGGTAAAGGCAATGACTGCGGTATTAAAAATTTCTCCAACCATGATGCTTGAACCTCGCTAACGGTAAATCCTAAAACGTGAAGACAGGCAACCCATCAAAAAATAGCCAAAATTAATCTTAGCCCTAACCGGCAACTAATACTTTCGGTTCTTTCTGAATGGGCAGGACATCTAAAATGTCGGTCTGGGCACAGTATTCTAAATCTGCATCTGACCCCAGCTTGAGGAGTCGTTGCCCGTGGCTGGCCTGGCTAAACAGAGATAGCAGATCATTTTCATAGTGCCGATATAAGGCTAAGGCTGCCACCGTTTCATCATTCCCGGCAAATTCTGCCACAGTTTGTCCAGTTAACAGCCGCAAACTATGGGCAATGGCGCCAGCGCAAACCGTATCTTCCAAAGAATAAGCACCTTCCCAACCCGAGCCAACAATCCAGACCGTGGGCGGATAGAGTTGATGCACATAGTTGACAATGGCTGCCCGATTCACCAAAGCTGCAGCTAAAACAATTTTGGCCGATTGAATCCGAGCAAGCGAGCGGGTGCCATTGGTGGTACTCATAAAGAGGCGACAATCTTTTACTCGCTCGGGGGTGCAGTCAAAGGGGGAGTTGCCCAAATCAAAGCCCTCAACTTTTTTCCCGCCCCGCTCCCCGACCCGAATCCGTTTTTGGGCTGGCCAGGCCTGGCTGACTCGATCTAAATCCTCAAGATCGCTGAAAACCTGGACAGCTTCCGCCCCAGCGGCGAGGGCAGTAGCGATCGTGGTTGTGGCTCGTAAGACATCAACGGCAATGGCACAATCGGGAACCCAGTCCGGGGGAACACGCTCCGGGGTGTGATAGATAAAAACCTGCATACTGGATTAGCCAACCTCCGCCCAATGAATTCTGTCCGGCGCACTGTCCCCGATCTTATGATGAACCTTGGTACCAGTAGTAGGTAACCATCGGAATCACGGTGGCCAAAATCAAGAGAATCACAACAATGATCGTGGCAGAGCGGTCATCGGTTTCATCAATACTTTTATAGGTTTTTTCTGAGACAACTTCGCGTTCAGTCGGGGGGCCAGGGTCGGGTTCACCGCTCAACACCGCTTCTAAACGGGCACTGGCATCGAGAAAGGCCTGATTGTAGTTTCCTTCTTTAATCGGGACTCGCATCGTGGCCTGGGCAATACTTTCAGCGACATCATTGGGGAGTTTCGTTTCGACCGCTGATCCTGCAAGCAGATAGGTGCCATTGGTCACGGTATCCAGGGAGAGGATCGCTTGGTTGGCCTGGTCGCTGGCTTCTGGATACCACCGATTCAAAAGTTTGGTTGTAAAAGTTTCCGGGGTTTCTTCGTAATCGAGGCGATGCACCGTGACAAAGTGAAGGTTTATGTCTGTACCTTTAGATAGCTCTTTGGCAATCCCCTCTAAATGCCCTTCGGTTAAGGGGCTAAGTACATCACCTTGATCCACTACCCAGAGGGGATTATCGCTATTGGGCAGGGGGAAGGCATAGGCTCCCGTGGCGGAGACAGGTGTGGCCATGAGGAAACCGAGTGCTACCGAGAGAATCAGGACTTGGCATAGGGATTTAGCTATAGCAAGTAATTTTTCTTGGAATTTATTTACTACGATCATAAAGCTTGTCGATACTGAAGATATTTTTCTAAGTGAGTCCGATTGAGAATGTCGGTTCCAAAGAGAGTGATTAAGTTTTATTATCGGCTTGATTGGGCCTTCGGCTTGTGTTCATGGGTAAATAAATCTGCGGGTTATGGTTTAAGGGAGCTTAGGTTGATCAGAGTGATGATTGTCAAGGGAATTCAGGAGCAAGCTGTACTGCATGCAGATGCGGATTAAACATCGAATTCGGTGGATGACCGGGCTAATTATGACCTTGCTGCTGCTTTGGGTGAGTAGTATTGCGGGGCCGGGCTTGATCGCGATTGCAACTGAAACAAAAGCGCCCCCATCGACGAGCCAATTGCAGGAGTGGCAGCAAACCATTCAGGAATACCAATCCGACCTGAGTCAAAAGAAGGATCAAGTCACACGGATTGAGACAGCCGCCCGCCAACGGCTTTTAGCCCTACAAAGTAGTATTCGCTTAACTGATGAGCAACTGATTACAGCAGAGGATAATATTGCCCAGGCCGAGACCCAACTGCAAGAACTGCAAACACAACTAACCACTGCCCAGGCCAAGTATCAGGCACAATTTAAGACCACGGCTAAGCGACTCCAGTTTTTACAGCAACAACGGAATCAAAATATCTGGGCATTTCTGTTAGACAGTAAAAGTCTGAATCAATTTTTAGTGCGGCGGCAACGCTTACGCCAGGTGTATGCAGCAGATCAAAAGCAGTTGATTGCGCTCAAGACGGAACAGGATGAGATTCAACGCCAGCAGCAGCAGGTCAATGTCCAGAAACAACAGATCGCCTATCTCAAGTTGCAACTGGAAGCCCAGAAGAACGATCTCAACAACCAGGCCAAGGTACAGGATGATTTGGTCACTAAACTGGCCAAAGACCGAGCCATTTTAGAAAATGCCGAAGCCCAACTCGAACAGGATGCCCAAACCTTGACTCTCCTGATTCAACAACGCCTAGGTTATGTCATTCCCCAACCGGGGGCGATTGTGCCGACTGGACGTTTAGCCTATCCAATTCGGGCCCCAATTACCAGTAACTTTGGTTGGCGAGTTCACCCGATCCTAGGAACACAGAAATTTCACAATGGCCTGGATTTTGGGGCACCCACAGGCACTCCAATTCAAGCGGCAGAACGGGGAACGGTGATCTTTGCCGGGTGGTATGGCGGCTATGGCAATGCGGTGATTATTGATCACGGGAATGGGGCCACTACTCTCTACGCCCATGCCAGCCGATTAACAGTTCAGGAGGGGCAAGTGGTTCAGCAGGGTCAGGTGGTAGCCTTAGTCGGTTCAACGGGACTCTCAACGGGGCCACACCTACACTTTGAAGTTCGGATTAATGGCGAACCCCAAGATCCCAGTTACTATCTGTAAAGTAATTTTTTGGCCAAGCCAGATTTCTAACGTCTTTGGCGCTTTTGTTGATTTTTCCTAATTTTCTGTAAGGTGACTAATCGCCAAATTTGCAGCGTCTTAACTTTTACTTTTAGGCTTGTCCACAACCAGAGCCAACGAAGAAGTTTTAAGGTGGGGGTATCGAGAATTTTCTCATCTAAATTCAGTTCTTCCGTAATATTAGCCCGCGCGTAATAGAACAAGCTGGGCAGTAATTCTTCAAAGTGAGACTGATCCGCAAAGATGTCATACCGGGATTTCAAAGGTTGACCGGCCTCTAAGGATTGCCATAACCAGTCTGCAAATCCAGAGACATCAAAAGCAGGGGCGATATTCATGGCATTCTGGCGGATTTCTTTTTGAACTTCAGGCTGACAAATTTGGGCAACTGCTTGGTTAAACTGATCAACATCGTAGGGACAGACCAAACCCAGGCCAAAACGGGTGACAAAGCGCGCGGCTGCAGTTCGAGGACTACCTAACACAATTAAAGGGGTCTGGGTGGTTGCCACAATAAATGGAATCCGGCTAGGAATACTTAACTGTGAAATTTCCGGACGGTCATCCCCCGCATCTAAGTTACCCGTAGCAATAATTGCAAATGGATACTGGCTAAGCGTTGTAATCAGATCTTCTTCAGTTGGGAGAAAGCCAAAGGTTTTAATATTTGTCACTTTACGAGTATTGGTGCCATAGGAAACTCGAACTAACGCTTCCGCATTGCCCTGTCCATACCAATGAATTTCGTGATTAGTTTGGGCTACGGTTTGATATAAAAGCCGAAAAGCTTGTTTACCCCAAATATTGCCAATTAAAACGCCAATTTCTGCTTGTGTATTCTGCCTTTGTAGTTGCTGGTTTTCCAAGGAGGGTTGTTGATAAAGTTCAGGCGCAACTAGGGGCGGCATAAAAGTTAAAGAAATGCCATATTTTTTACTATATAAATCCCGCATTTCTGGAGAGATAGTTAACCGCAACTCCGAAATTTTCAATAGGTTTGCCATCAGCTGATCACTAATTCCAGCCGCAAAAATATTTTGATCATCCATTAAGTAAGTACAGAGCTGGGCCTGGAAGTGATTTTTTAAAACAATTGCTGTTAAAACATCATCGGCGGTATAGGGGACACAGAGAATTCGACTAACTGTCACACCTCCTAGCTTTTTAATTAACTCACTGGCTTTAGATTGATGGTGATTAAAGCGAAAACTGAGATAGCCAAAACTTTGCTCTCCCGCGTAATCATCGCTCGAGCGAATGGAAATGATATTACGGTCATCCTTAAAGATACGTTTGAGATAAATCCCCGTTCCATGTTTATCGTTAACCTCAGAAGCGGTAATCGTAACAGTAGCTTGTTGGGAATTCATAGGAATTAATTTTTGGGTTGAACATCAAAAAATCAATAAAATAATCTCAATCATTTTAGCAATGATTAAATTTATACTACACAAATCATTGGTTTAAGAACGGGCGGCAAAAGAGCCTAAATAATCACTCACGACAGTTTTAGCCTCGCCCCAGGCCTGGATAACTCCTTGATTTAACCAGAGGGCTTTGTCACAGGTTTGCTCAATTAACCTCAGATCATGGGAGACTACTAAGACCGTTGTGTGTTCCTGCCATAGCTCATTCATCCGTTGACGTGACTTTTCTTTAAATCGTTCGTCTCCAACGGATAGCACCTCATCTAGGATTAAAATGTCCGGTTGTACATCCGTTGCAATTGCAAAACCTAAACGAGCAGCCATTCCCGAAGATAAGGACTTGACCGGACGCAGCAGATATTCTTCTAATTCCGCATATTTCAGAATTGCTGGAACCCGTTGAATCATTTCTCGACGGCTAAACCCCAAGAGAACTCCGTAAAGAATGATATTATCTTCAACAGAAATTTCTGGTTCAAAGCCAGCTCCCAACTCAATTAATGGTGCAATATTGCCCCGCACTTTCACATCTCCTGCCGTGGGTTTAAGAATGCCACAAATTACCTTGAGTAGCGTTGATTTACCGGAGCCATTTGTGCCAATAATGCCAATTTTCTCCCCGGATTGAATGGTGAAACTTAAATCTTGCAAGATGAGCTTTTTGGCTGGTTTACGATACTGACCCGTGACAATCGAAAATATTGTCCGCTTTAGGTCGTAGGAAAACTCTTCTTGAGTGCGTCGCCAGAGAGTTACATTGCTCAAGGCAATAACTTCTTTGAAATTATTAGAATTTGACATTCACAATAAATCCATAAAGCGGGGACGACAATATTGAAAAACTTTCCAACCAATGACACAAATAATTAGGCCATTGAGAAAACCATGAACCAGCAATTGCCAACTCGGTAATGTGTTGTAAAGGGCGAGTTGCCGGGTGCCTTCAATAATTGGAATTAAGGGATTAACACTGAGAAAGGGGCGGACTCCCTCTGGGACAATGGCAATGGGATAGAAAACAGGGCTGGTAATCCAAAGGGCAAAAACAACGAGTTCATAAAAATATGGTAGGTCTCGAAAGAATACATACATTGTGCTAATAATTAGGGCAAATCCGGCACAAATTAATGTCAATGAGATAAACGGAATCGGTAAAAGCAGAACGTTAATCACACTTTTAGAAACCAGTATTGTTAAAATCAATAAAACCGGAAAGATACCCCAGACAAATTGCAGGACATTGGAAACTACAGCGGCTAGGGGAAACACGCTGACGGGTAATTCAATTTTATTTAATAATGAGCTATTATCCACAATACTCGTCAGGGCCTGGACTGTTGATGCCGAAAAAAAATTGATGACCATCAGTCCTGTGAAAGCAGCGAGAACATAATTAAAAATTGAATCGTTATAGTAACTGGCAAATGTCGTGCCAAAGATTGCGGTGTAAACCCCTGTCATGATTAAGGGATTGAGGAGAGACCAATAAATCCCAAGAATAGAGCCTCGATAGCGTTTTTTTAGTCCACGTTCAACAAGTACATGAATCAATTCAAAATATCGCTTGTTCTCAGACAAAATAAATTGTTTCATGTGCAAACATTAACTCAAGAGACTAATAAAAAGCTTATTTTCACTGTTGAATTTAATTAGAGTAAAGCTAACCAGGCCGGCCTGGAACAATTGATTGCCCCGATGCTGCAACGGAGTGTGTAACACTTTATTAATAATGCCATGAGTAGTGACCGTGCTGATCCCCCAGGCCCCACCCACCTTTAAATCTGGTTTTGTTGCGATTGTCGGCCGCCCCAATGTTGGTAAATCCACATTGATGAATGAATTGGTTGGGCAGAAAATTGCAATCACCTCACCCATTGCCCAAACTACCCGCAATCGTCTCCGGGGAATCCTGACCACCACCAGGGCCCAATTTATTTTTGTTGACACCCCTGGAATCCATAAACCGCAGCATTCCCTCGGACAGGTACTCGTCACCAATGCCAAACTCGCTCTCAACGCTGTGGACTTAATTCTCTTTGTTGTCGATGGCTCGGTCGGGGCGGGTGGCGGCGATCGCTATATTGCTGAGCTACTGAAAGCGGCCCAGGCCCCGGTGTTACTGGGTTTAAATAAATTGGATTTGCTACCAGAACCCAGCCCAATTCCTGCCACCTACGCAGATCTGGCCCAAAATTATGGGTGGCCAATGGCCTCTTTTTCGGCTTTAACTGCAACTGGCTTGTCAGAATTACAGGCCCAACTTGAGCAACGATTACCCCCAGGCCCCTACTACTACCCGCCGGAACTGGTCACGGATCAACCAGAACGCTTCATTATGGGGGAATTGATTCGCGAACAAATTTTGCAGCAAACCCGAGATGAAGTGCCCCATTCGGTTGCGGTGGCGATTGAGCAGGTGGTGGAAGACCCAAAAATCACCAAGGTTTTGGCCAGTATCTATGTCGAACGCCCTTCCCAGAAAGCCATCATCATCGGTAAAGGCGGATTGATGCTCAAAGCCATTGGGACGGCCGCCCGCGAACAAATGCAAAAACTGATTTTGGGTCAGGTTTATCTGGAACTCTTTGTGAAAGTCCGGCCGAAATGGCGACAATCAAAAATTCACCTGGCAGAACTTGGCTATCGAGTCGAATCTGAATAATTTGCTAAAAATTTTTACCCCAGGCTTAAGATTTTTTATGAGACAATAACTTTCTAATATTTAATTTCTTCTGGATGACTCGGCGGAATTCCCTCAATTGTGATTAACCCTTCCAAGACAGATTTCACAATTGGCACTGCAACCGTTGAACCATAGGCATCATCACCTTTGGGATCATCCACCACCGCCAGAATCACATAACGGGGCGAGGCCAAGGGAAAAACACTCACAAAGCTAGTAATCCGTTGATTGGTGTAAATTCCGTTGATCGCTTTTTGGGCAGTACCGGTTTTGCCCCCACTCCGATATCCCGGAATCTTCACACCCTTGCCCGTACCGCTATTGACCACTTCCCCCAGCATGGCTAAGACCTGTTGCGAGGTGGCAGGGGAAAACACTTGGCGGGGCGGTTCCAGCTCTGGCTTTTGGATTTCTTGCCCATCTTGGCGATAAACTCCGGCAATGACATGAGGCGTAACTAAATTACCGCTGTTGGCCAAGGCACCCATAAGCTGAACTAGTTTTAGTGGAGTTAGAGAAAAACCTTGCCCAAAGGCGGTGGTGGCGGGTTCAATTGGGTAACTGACAAATTGCTCCCGAGGCTTGAGTTGGGCCGGGGTTTCAAAGGGTAAATCTGTCCCAGTCGTTGTTTCCAGGCCCAGGCGTTTTAAATAGTCATAGTAATCACTGGGGCGAATCCGACTCATCATGTGCACCATGGCCACATTGCTGGAATAGCCCAAAATTTGGGGGATTGCCAAGGCCCCCCGCCCGCCATTGGTGGTGAAATCGCTATTTTGGATCGGCCAGCCCCCCACTTGAATCCGCCCTTCATCGGGTAACACAGTGGTTGGGGTAATGGCTTTCAGTTGCAGGGCAATGGCAACATTGATGGGTTTGAAGGTTGACCCCGGTTCGTAGAGATCGGCAACGGCCCAATTGCGGAATAAAGCTGGATTGGCCTGGTAATAGGTGGTGGGATTAAATGATGGCTCAGAAACCAGGGCTAAAAGCGCGCCATCCTGAACTGACATGACGATCACTGTGCCGCGTTGGGCATTATATTTTTGCAACTGTTGCCGAAGTGCGGCCCGGGCGACCCGTTGTAAGCGACTATCAATCGTTAACTGGGCATAGTAATCTTCGGTGAGAGTTTGGGGATCATTGGAGGCTAATTCCGGTAACCAGAGGCCCAGGCCATCCATGGATAGCAGCGTTTGACTGGGAGCAGGTTGGAGAAGTTTATTTTGGCTAAACTCAATCCCGGCCTGGCCCTGATGCTCCCGATCCACATAGCCAATCACACCCGAGAGGAGTTCCTGTTGCGGGTAATGGCGTTCCCAGGTGGGATTGAGTTCCAGACCATCCAAGCGTAATTCCCGAATTTCCTGGGCCGTGATTTCCGAGAGTTCATAGGCTACTGGAATCCCACTGTCATTTGAGCTTAAGGTTTTCGTTAAGGCTTCAGGTCTTAGCTTCAGGATCGGGGCTAACTGGGCCACCACCTCAGACAGGGGAACTTTGAATAAAAAAGGATGGGCAAAGAGGGTAAAGGTCTGCTGATCCATGGCCACCACGTTGCCTTGGCGATCATGAATCGGTAAGCGGGAAAATGTCGGTGCTGGAAAGGTGCGCTGGCGTTGTTGGGCAATTTTGTGGAGGGTTTCTCCCTGAATAACTTGTAAATAAATCAGGCGGGCCAGGACACCCCCCCCCGCAAACAGGAGCATAAAAACAACGAGGGTAAGCCGCCAGCGGCTGGGAGCTTGTGCAGTGGAAGCAGTACGCATACCAGATAACCTAGCGTCCAGGCCCAAAATTAATAACTGACAGTCGGATCATCCTTAGCCACCTGCACCACCTCCAGGGAATTACGGGGCGTGAGTTGCGGTTGGGTTGGGCGAGGGATAAATAAAACTTGCTTGGGAGTTTGGGGGATGAGTTGTGGGGGGCTGCTTTGCTTTTCGAGACGTTCAGTAATTTTATACCGCTGGGCCTGGTGGGTAATTAATAGCTCCCGTTCTTGGTGCTCCAGTTGCGTCAGGGCCTGGTAGGTTTGTCCCCAGCGATATTGATAGAAGGCAGCGGTTCCATAAAGCGGTAAGAGACTCGCCAAGAGGACAAGGGCCAGGCCACCGGAACCCCATTGGAGCAGCAAAAGAGATTTTAACCAGAGCGGCCAGGCGGAAGTGGTTTGGGGAAGTGTCCGCACCTCGGTTAATGGGGGCTGTCGTTGGCCTGGGGCAGACTGGCTGACTTGAGACTTGGCTGGCCGCTGACGCACACGGGGATCAGCTTGAGGCGGGGTAGCTAAGGCGGCGGACATGAGATTCACAAACTCCTCAATAAAATTCCAGCAAGTGGGCCGGAATTACTCAGCAAAAACAACGGTACGGACTGAGATAAAAAGTAGATAAGTTGCCAGTAGTCGCTTCATGCAGAAAAGCAACAAGTTATTTCTGTGAATTTTACAGACCTGAGCTGATATTGCCAAGGGGATTGGAGCTAGGATTGATGACTAATTCATATAGCCAAACTAATTATAAATAACTAAAGAAATGGCAATCCGGTAAAAAGTGCTGCTAAGAGTCCGACACCCGCCAGAATTTTAGCCCCAGTTTTAAGATTTTGCTTGACGGTTTCACTATCCTGGCGTTTCTGAATCGCCTTGAGCAGATAAAACTGCTGGATTGGCCGGAGGGAGGCAATGTAAGTATCGGTAATCACATCCCTAGGCAAGGAGATAAAGTAAGCCACCTGTTCCTGTTGGTGTTGTTGAAATTCCTTTTGTGCCTGTTCCAGTTCGGTTTTAGCTTGCTGTTCCGATTGGTTAATTTCATCCTGAATCGGTTTGAGGCGTTTGGCCTGGGCAGCCGTAATCCGGGGAGTAGAGACAGTCCCGATAATCACCAGGCCCCAAAAGCCACTCCAAATCCCGGCGACAACCCACCAAACCCACCAGGCCCCAGCAATAATCACCCAGGCCCCCAAAAGGCACAAGAACGCACTGATCGCCAGGGTCAGCCAATAATCCCCCGCTGTCATGCCACCCCACAGGCCTGGTTCTAACAACTCTGCTTCTAATTTGGCGAGCTTTTGCTGATTGATCTGAGCCAGGGTCTTTTCATAGCGGTCTGTGATCGCTTGATACTCTGCTGCCAGTTTTTGCCGCACCATCTGCATCTGATCGGGATCAAACACTTGAGAAGTGATGCATCCGGGTTTGGGGGATGTTGGGGGGCGATCAGTCGGAATCTCTTCTGGATCAGGGTCGGAAGGATGGTCTGCCCGTTGCTGGAGAATCTCATAGGCCGCCTGAATTTGGGCAAAATTGACAGCAGGTTCAGGGATGGATGGGGGCGAGTCAAGGTGCTCCAGGTACAAGCGACTGTAGGCGGCCCGAATGTCTTGTAACGAGGCGTTGGGTGGTAACCCTAAGCAATCAAAATATTGATCAAAATCCGGCTTTGGCTCTGGGTGTTCCGAATGCAAATCTGGACTCATAGCTGATCTCGCAACCCACGTAACCGGGTGAAGGTTTCCAAGGGGGAATAAGCCTGCATCGCCTGTTGTAATTCTGGACATTCACAACGTAAAAAGGGGTTAGTTTGCTTCTCCAGGCCCAATTCTGTCGGAATTGAAGGCTGCCGCTGGGCACGGATGGCTTTGACGGCTTGATATCGCGCTTGCAAGATGGGGTTTTCGGGATCAACCCTGAGGGCAAACTCAAGATTAGTTAGGGTATATTCATGGGCGCACCAAACTCGGGTGGTATCGGGTAAGTTTCTCAGACGTTGCAGGGATGACCAAAGCTGGGCTGGAGTGCCATCCTTCAGGCGGCCGCAACCACACCCAAAGAGGGTATCTCCACAAAACAGGTCACCGGGTTGATCCCCCTGGGGCAGCAAATAGTAGGCAAGATGTCCTTGGGTATGGCCGGGAACTGCCAGGACTTGCACTTGCTGTGAACCAAAGTAAAACTCTTCTCCGCCCTGGAAAAACTTAGTTTGGCCGGGTATTGTGCCGCGATCTCGGGCTGATCCCGCGATTTTTACCTGCGGATAGTGGGCCTGGAGGTCTGGGATCCCACCAATGTGATCGCGGTGATGGTGAGTGATGTAAATATGGGTCAGCGGGGCCTGGAGTTTTTGAAGTTGTTGAAGCACTGGCCGGCTATCTCCCGGATCGACCACAGCAACCTGGCGATTGTCCCGATCATGCCAAAGGAAGACGTAATTATCTACAAACATCGGCAGACAATAGATCGCAAGGGGCCTGGATTGAACGGCAAGGGTAGGCATGGCGCAAGACTAGGATGGCAAAATCAGGGACTCTTAAAATTTTAGTCGCCACCCTCTCGGAATGCTCGCAGGTTCCCAGACTATCTGGATTAACTAATGATCGAATTACCAAGTGCCACCGCTGTGATCCATCTAGACTTATAGTCATTTCAGTGAAGAATGAAACACAAAAGTCTTTAAAACCGCTACGAATACTAGCTTTGAGGGCCTCAGTTTTAGTAGATAATGACTACAGCTATCAAACCGCTGGAGATGATTTTTAAAAAATTCCAAAAAACTTGGAGTTAATTAATTGCGTTGAAACCGAAATGAGTCAATTGATTGGGCGGTGAGATAGATGCCTAAAAAGATATAGCTAGCAAAGAGAACAAGGCTATTGGTTTTAATCACTCCTTGAGTGAACGAGTTAAAATGCTCAACTGGAGATAAGTAGGTTAAAACCAAGCCTAAATCCCCGCCAATACTTTTGGCAATCAAGTCAAAAATCCAGAGAATCAATAGCAAGCCAAACGTCATCACTGCTGCAATAATGCTGTTCCCTGTTAAGGAAGAAATAAACATCCCCAAGGAGAGAATCACGGCTGACAGCAGTACCAGGCCAGCATGGCCAATCAGCACCGTTGCAAGGGACATGGGCGGATTCGCAGCACTGAATGCCAGGGTTTGATAGAGCAACAGGGGCAGAATTAAGGTCAAATAAAACGTGACCACTGCTAACAGCTTACCCACGGCCACCGCCCAATTAGTGATAGGGGAAGTTGCCAAAAGTTCTATGGTGCCGCGCTTGCGTTCTTCGGCATATAAACTCATGGACAGCATCGGCATAATCACTTGCGAAATGGAGCCTAAAACACCAATAAAGCCCTGAAAAATAATTAAGGGAATATCCACTGCTTCCGGTGTCGCACCAAGCTGCTGAATTTGCATATCATACTTTGCAGCTTCTTGACTCACACTGATGACAATGGAGATAAAATAAATACCTGTGATTAACCAGAAGACTCCCGCAATTACATAGCCAAAGGGAGAGTAGAAATAGCTTTGTAGTTCCCGCCGATAGATCGCAATGATATTGCTAAAAATAATCTGGCTAGATTTGAGAAATGACCTCATAATGGATCGCTCGTATTTGCAGGATCAGAAGGTTGGGAGGGCGGTTCCTGAGATGGTTCGGGAGCGATTGGTTCTTCCGTAGTTAATTTCAAAAACACATCCTCCAGATTATCCCGATTTCGCCGCAGTTCATAGAGATCCAAGCCCCCATTGACGAGTAAACGAGCAATCTCAGCCCCAGCATCATCGGGCCCAGGGAGGGTTAATTGGCAACGTTGGCAACCGGGGATGATCGGGGCAGGAGCATCTAACCAGGCCAGGCTAGTTGATTCGGTCTGTAACACCGGATTTAAGAGGTCGGTGATTTGCTCCCGCTGCCCCCGAACTTCGAGTTCATAGCGATACCCCCCAGCCAATTGAGTCATCAGTTCATCAAAGGCCCCTGTTGCCACCACTGCTCCCCGATTAATGATCACAACCCGATTACAGGTCATGCTGACTTCCGGCAAAATATGAGTGGAAAGAATAACAGTGCGCTGCCCGGCCAGTTGTTGAATCAGCTTGCGGACTTCAATAATTTGGCGTGGATCCAGGCCCACAGTTGGTTCATCCAAAATAATAGCCGGGGGATCATGGACAATCGCCTGGGCAATCCCGACCCGCTGCCGATAGCCTTTTGAGAGTTTGTGAATTAAAACTTTAGCTTTATCGTCCAGGCCACAGCTACTGAGGGCTTTTTCAACTAATTTTGGCCGATCCCCTGGACTCACTCCTTTAATCCGGGCGACAAAATCCAGGTAGCTGGCGACGGTCATTTCCGGGTAAAGGGGTGGAGTTTCCGGTAAATAGCCAATCCGTTGCCGCACTGCCATCGGGTTTTCGTGAACTTCAAAACCAGCAATTGCTGCTGTTCCACTGGTTGCAGGTAAATAGCCCGAAAGAATCCGCATCGTGGTGGTTTTGCCCGCGCCATTGGGCCCCAACAACCCGAGAATTTCCCCCGGTTCGGCCTGGAAACTCACATCCCCCAGGGCCTGGGTCGTTCCATAGACCTTATTCAGGTGGTCAACAGCAATCATTGGCTTAGACACAGGTGACTCCGGCAAAACCAGCATTTTTGAATTTTAAGCTGCCTGGCCCCCGTCAGATGACTTTTCCAGAGGAGATATAGCGTTCAGATGGGAGATAATCGCGACAGCTCGAAGCAAAATGCTACCTTCGATACAATATTGACAGGGAATTACGTCCCCCAACGTTAGCAACAGGCAATGGTATGGGTAAAAGCTGGCAAGTCGGACAGTTATTTGGCATCCCCTTATTTCTCGATAGTTCGTGGTTTGTGGTTGTGGCCTTGTTTACCTTTCTCAATGGCTCCGACTGGCTCCAAGCCTATCCGGCCTGGGGGAACTGGGCCTGGGGGGCAGGCTTAGCGATGGCAGTGTTACTTTTTGCCTCAGTACTGCTCCATGAATTGGGCCATAGTCTTATTGCCCGTTCCCAAGGAATTCAGGTGAATCGGATCACACTGTTTCTCTTTGGCGGTGTGGCCGCGATTGAGCGGGAATCCGCTACCCCAGGCCAGGCCTTTCAGGTCGCCATTGCCGGCCCCGTGGTCAGTCTTGGCCTAGCTGGAATTTTATCGGGAATTTCCATCATTGCGATCCCAGAAACGCCCATCCAAGTCTTAGCGAGTAATTTAGCCGGGATTAACCTAGTTTTGGCCCTCTTTAATCTTTTGCCTGGTTTGCCCTTGGATGGCGGCCAAGTCCTAAAAGCGGCGGTCTGGAAATTAACCGGAGATCGGTTTCAGGGGGTGCATTGGGCAGCTCGGACGGGCCAGATTTTGGGCTGGACAGCGATTATTTTTGGCACGGCATCCTTGGCTTTGCTGGGGTTAGGGAATGGCTTATGGTTAGCTTTATTAGGCTGGTTTGGGATTCGGAATGCGTCCCTTTACAACCGTTTAACCACGATTCAAGAAGCACTCTTAAAAATTACTGCGGCCCAGGCCATGAGTCGGGATTTTCGGGTGATCGAAGCCCACCTGAGCCTACGAGATTTTGCAGAACGCTATCTACTGCTCACTGATCATCAACCCACAGCCTATTTTGCAGCCAGTGATGGGCGGTATCGCGGCCAAATTTCCCCCCCGGCCCTGAGTCAGATTGAACGCAGCCAGTGGGATCATCTCACTGTGATGGCCCTCTCTACGCCCCTGAATCAAGTACAATCCTGTCGAGAAGGGACTTCCCTTGCGGAAACCATCGTCCAACTGGAAACCACAGAATCTCGCTACTTAACCGTGTTGTCGCCAGCGGGGGCGGTGGCCGGAACGTTAGATCGAGGTGATATTTTCCAGGCCTTGGCCCAATCTTTAAGCTGGCCAGTCAGCCGCCCAGATCTAGATCAAATCAAGCAAAGCCATCAGTACCCCCCAAGCTTGCAGCTTTTAAACCTAGCGCAAACTGCCCTCCAGAGTACGACGCAGGCAACATCACCGGCCACCCCCTCAGTTACTTCTTGAACATCGATCACAGCGTCAACTCGCACCATTAGCGTTGCCGATAGGCTAAATAAACTGCCTCTAGGAAATCTTCGGCACTGGCCTCAGCTAGCTCTGGGGGCAACTCTTGTTCAGGAAAAATAATCTCTTGTAAACTACGGCGGAGGTTTTGCCCAGTTTGATACCGCCCCGCAGAACTCAGTTGTTGACGATTGAGGAGGAAATTCCGCACTAGCAAATACTGATCCGGTTTCAGGTTGCCCAGGCCCTGACAGGTTTGGAGGATTGCCGCTAAGGCCTGGGCCGTGGCTGAAGTAGTTTGCGCTTGAGGTGCCGCGCGGGTGGCCTGCTCGTCTTGAATTACTAATGTTCCCCCGGCCAAATCTCCGAGGCGTTTTTCGGCAGCGGTTAAGGCCACCAAAAAGACCCCAATCCCGAAAAAGCCAATATCAATAGTTTGCAAAAAACTCCGTAACGCCGCTTCCTTGATCCCAATCGGTTTACCGTTGTCCTGAACCACCCGAATTTCCGCAAAGCGTTTTCCCGGAGTTTGTCCCTGCCAGGCCGTTTCAAAATAAATAAAATAGCCATTGTAAATAAAAAAGTTGATCAGCAAATAAATCGCCACTGCCCAAAGATTAAAACTCTCTTCACTATCGGGAAACTGTGCAATCAACACTGGGTACAGGCCATAGAAATAGAGATAGGCCACCCCAATCGCCAACAAAACCAAACTGACGTAGAGAATTACCTGATCAATCACCCAGGCCAGGGCCCGACTGCCAATCCCCGCTAAAGCAAAATCCAGTTCAATGCTTTCTGGGGTTTGAACCAGCACCCGTTTCATCAATCGCATCGGGGAAGCCACCACCGCGGCCAAGGCAAAGCTCAAGCCCTCATTCCGCACCCGCAGATCGTAGTACATCACCGACTTAATCCCCTGCCAGAGCGGAAATAAAATCACACTGGCAAAAAAGCCCGCCACCGGCAGAATCACAATGGCGTTGATCAGGCTGGCCGCTAAATTTGCCGGAATCACTAAAATCGAAGCGATAAAAAAAACCGTTAACGTATGCCAGGCCTGGCCTTGGGTGAGTTGCCAACTCCGCTGAATTGCCTTAGACCAGGGTAAGGTTGGTTCAATCCCCATGATCGCATCCACCAACGAAAGGCGGGCCGTGAAGTAGGAAATCACCACCATCGCCAGCAAAAGCAGGCCCAACATCGCCAACGTCCCAGCAATCACAATCACCGTCAACCAGGCCTCACCCATGGCTTCCCAATCCAGACTGGCCAGAAGCGGCGTTAACACCAGATAGAGTAAATAACCAAACGCCGCCCAGGCCAGATAGACCAAGGTTAAGAGTAGCCCCACCCCCAGCACCCCCCAGAGATAGTCCCAGAGGCGGGGATACACCAGTTGTCGGGCATCCTGATCCGATTCGTCCTTATTTTGCAATACATTAAAAAACTGTCGGGATAGTAAGCCTCCACTGGCGGTAAAGCGGGCCAAACCAAAGCCAAACAGGGGTAAACCCAGACCCAGCAGGAGGGCAATCGTTAAGAGGATAATACCGAGGTTGCCGCCGCTCACCCCAATCACAATGGCCGCCACGATACTGAGTAAAAAGAGGCCGATCAGCAAACCCAACCCAATTAGAAAAAACCAGGCATGGGCAATTAAACTGGTCAAAAAATAGCGATTTCCCCCTTGGCGGTACAGTTGGAGAGCAATGGAAATAATATTGCCACTGGCGATGGAGCGGGCGGGGCGAGATTTAGGGCGCAACATGAAGCAAACGTCACCACACGGGACATCAGTTCACTTTAGTTTAAAATTTTCGCTGGCGAACCAGACTAAAAATAGGCAAATTCTTCCGATTCAGTCACTTCCGTTGCTAGGTTTTCCCAGCCCAGGCCCCGCCGGATAATCGTTGGGGGTTCCACAGCGCAGTCAATAATCGTTGAGACATCCCGCCGCAACGGCACATTGGCATCAATGATCACATCCACCAGTTTATCGAAGCGATCAAATAATGCGGCTGCGTCGCGATAATCACTGCCATCGGCGGGCAAGGGGGCGGAGGTGGAAATAATCGGATGTCCGAGGGCTGTCAGCAGGGCCTGGCAAATGGGGGAATCGGGGACGCGAATCCCGGTAGTTTCGCGTTTGGGGTTCTGGACTAATTTCGGGACTAATTTCGTGGCACTCAAAAGAAACGTATAGGGGCCGGGGATCAAGCGCCGCATTAACTTATAGGCTGGATCACTGACGTGGGCATAGCGAGAAATATCGGACAGGGATGGGCAGAGGAACGTCAGGGGTTTGTCATTGGATAGCTGTTTCAGTTGCCGAACTCGCTGCACCGCCCCTTTGTGGTTTAAGTCACAGCCAATGGCATAGACCGTATCACTGGGATAGAGCATGACCGCCCCGGCCTCTAGGGCTTGAATCAATTGCTCCACCGTGCGGGCCTGGGGGTTAGTGGAATGCAGGGAAATTCGTTCAGCCATTACCCCCCCTAGTCTGTCCCGAATGTGTCTGGCGAAAGTGGGGCCTGATTCAGCCAACAGCGGAGGTTTTCACCCTGGATTTTTATTTCCCCGAGGCTACTCTGAATAATCACTTGGTTGGCCTGGAACTGAATGATCTCTCGCATTACCGTGCTGGCCTGAGCACTTGGGTTGGCTAATTCTGGCGCGGTCAGGCCTGGGTTGTTGGTTTCCCGTTGTAACCAGTTAATTTTCTGATTTGGAGACAGTGTCCAGGCCTGGCCATTACCCAACTGAATGGTAATTTCACCATCGGGAAACGCGGCAAAGCTGATATCCGCCACTACCACCCATTGATTCTGCCACCAGACCAAAACATCCGGTATTGCTTGATCCGCCTGCCCCCCCATCCACCAGGTTTTCCAAAGCCGCCGCGCCGCCTCAAAGCTGGGGCAATACCCTGAGAGGATCGGGCAATGCTGATAGTCCACACAGGCCGGTTCTGTCAGTTCCCGCTGGGGCAAAAACTCTAACTCCGCCAATACTTCCCCAACCAAGGTGGTAAATGAGGTGTCTTGATACAGACTGACAGTGGCTGGCTGACCTCCATGAACAAATTTGGCCACCACTTCCCCCTGGCGACTGACCAACTGCGAGGCTCCGGGAGTCACAGGTTCAATCCTCAGATCCAGATTGCTGCGGAGAACCACTTGCTCGCTGGGGGTGGTGAGAAATTGTCGAATCAGGGTTTCGTTATCCACCTCATTGTTCAAGTCTGGGCGGCCGACCCCAAAGGTACTGTCAGAGCTTAAATCCAAATCCAGGGGAGCCTCTGCCTGATCCGGCGTAAAGACGACTGAGCCATCGGGGAGGGTAGCCCCTTCCAAATTGGCCTCGGCCAAGTCCGATTGGCGAGCATGGGCCCCGGTCAAATCTGCCCCCGCGAGAACTGCCCCGACCAAGTTGGCATCCTTCAGACGGCAATCCCGCAACACCGCCCCATTTAGAACCGCCCCACTCAAGACCGCCTGCTCCAGATTGGCTCGGGAGAGATACGCACCAATCAAAATTGCCCCACTCAGCATTGCCCCGCGCAGGTCTGCATCAACCAGGTTTGCCCCGCTTAAGTCCGCTCCGATCAGCTTTGCCCCGCGCAAGTTAGCTTTGCTGAAGTTGACTTTAATTAGATCTGCTCCACTCCAGTTAACTTGACTGAGATTGCACTGGGCAAAGTCGGAATGGTTGAGGTGCGCGAGGGGGAGTTCCAAGCCCGCTAAACTCAGTCCCCGAAAGTTGCGCTGTCCTTGGCTGTACTGCGAGAGAACGTCACCACTACTAACTGGTTGCATAGGGCCAGACACAGACTTAACAGGTTTGTTTATTTTTAATCATAGCTATAGTTTACGGGAACGCCTGCTTGACGACCATGGCCTGGAGCGGTTGAATCTGATCAACACATCTTAGTTTAAGCAGTTGCACTCCCCGTGATCGCCTGTAAAGCAGCGACATTTTCCCCAGGCCAGCCATGGCCATCTAAGGCAACTTGCTCAATCAAACTGGCTAAACGTAGGGCTTTTAGGGCTTGTTCTCCACCCACCGAGGGAGGATTACCCCCGCGCACACAATGGACAAAATGCTCAAGTTCGGCGTGCAAAGGTTCAATATTGCTGGTGTAAACCTTTTCAATCAAACCATCTTGCCGATAAAGCACCTGCCCATGATCCGGTAAACAACTGACGTGCATTTGGCGATGGATCAAAATCTCGTTATTTAAGAAATTCGCCTCGGTCAGTGACTTTTTACAGTGGGCGGCAATCCGGCGAATCTTGCGATGGGTGACTTTACTGGCAGTGAGGGTGGCCACGACTCCATTGGCAAACCCCAGAGTTGCAGTGACGTAATCTAAGTAACCGGAATTGGGCGAACGACTTCCCGCTGCCGTCAGGCGAGCCACAGGAGAATTGGTTAACTCTAAGAGCAAATCGATATCGTGGATCATTAAATCCAAGACTACGGACACATCATTGGCGCGGTCAGAATAGGGACTCATCCGGTGGGCTTCCAGGGCCAATATTTCTTCTGTGGCCAGAACTTGGCTGAATTCCTGAAAGACCGGGTTAAACCGCTCAATGTGGCCAACTTGCAAAATACAGCTTTGTTCAGCAGCGGTGTTGACCAGGGATTCGGCTTCAGTAATGCTGGCAGCAATCGGCTTTTCGACTAAAACATGAACTCCCGCCCGCAAACAGGTAATCCCAACTTCATGATGTTGACGAGTGGGCACCGCAATACAGACCGCATCCACATGGGGCAGCAGTTCATGGTAGTCCTCAAAGAAACGCACCCGATATTTACTGGCTGTGTCAATGCCCCGCTCGAGATTGAGGTCTGAGATACCAACAAGTTCAACGTCCTTCAGGAGGCTTAGAACCCGAGTATGATGTTGCCCCATATTGCCGACACCAATCACCCCAATTCGCACCGGCGGAACGGCAGAGCGATGGCTATTGATCGCAGGGTTGGGATTAAGGTTGTTATGACTCACGCCAGTTACCGTCCTCACTAGGGGTGAAAAAGGGGAGTTTGCTTGCCCATGACGCTAGGGGTAAAAAATCGTTTCCGAAATTCTTCCAAGACAGAATACGCAATTAAACTCAGGTGAATGCTACCACAGCTTGAGATTTTGTAAAGAATTTTATAGATATTGCCATCTCAAGCTAGTCGTCACCGAATAATATTGACTTTTGTAAAGTGCTTTGTAACGCATTATTAAGTCTAATTGATCAAATTAGCTGACCTTATCAATACTCGAATAATTAAGCGTAATCCCAAGGGATTGAGTTGCTTTTTAATAAGATTCCTTAAGTTTTGGTTTTATTTATGCTGCTGTCCCCCTTTACCTTAGCCCCCCGCTACCGCTTAGATGATGAACAGCCCTGGCTGGAGGGGATTGATCCGAGTCGGCACTATTGGCTCTGGGTGAATGGGGATAAGGGGTTGTCGGCGGTGATTCCCGGCCTGAATGTTGGCTCAGGCCATGAACTGCGGCAGTTTATGGAACATTTTTGGGATTTGGGCCCAGGCGAAACCTTAACTTGGACGCGGGCTGCCACGGAATTAGAGATTCACTGTATTAGTGCAAATTGTTATGCCATTGCCAGTGACGTCGCGGGTGCTCCCGTTTGGCATTTGTTTGACCGGGAAGGCCTGGAAAGTTTACTGATGACGGGGAGTCCTCGCTGGCAATGTCGGCCGGAGGATGTGGAATTAGGGCGGCGGCGGCTCTTTCGATCCCTAAACTTGGCTCTGGCAGCTTAGCTATTGAATACAACCACTCCAGGCCTGGTTTCCATAGGTTAAAACTGCCGGATGGTTTGTGGTGGGATATTGCAACCATCGAGAAATAATCTTTTTGGCTTCTGGAACGTCATACCCCCAATGTCCCAGGCCATGGAGAGCAGAAATAATCAGATGGTCATTGGCATAGGTGAGGGCATCAACCATTACGTCTAAAGCCGCATCTATCATTTTTGGTGTTACCGCAGCAGAACCAGGATAAAGGACAAAAATATCCCAGAACATATAGCAAAGATAGCCAATCGAACCATCATCTAAATGATGGCCCACCTGAGTCACGGGGCTTTGGCAGAGGGGATCGAAGTAATTTTGGTAAAGGAATTTCAACTGCGCAATGGCCTGAACTCGCTCCGACTCTTGAGGAGCTTCCAGATAACTGAAGGGAAAATGGCTACAGGCGTTGTTGTAGAGCAATTGCATGCCGTTACCGATTTTTTCTTTGCTGTAGGTTTGGAGAATATCAACGTCTAGCAGCGTTTGGTTGATCAGATCGAGGGTTTGTGTCTGGGAAAGGGCGAATAGAGGCGGGCTGAGTTCCCAAAAAACGGGATCCGTATCCGGGGGGGTATTAAAAATTTCATCACGCCAGGCCAAATAGTCCATGGATCAACTCGGTTTTCCTAATTGCACTGGGCTTTAATCAAACTGACTAATTGCGCCACGCTATCGGGAACCGCTAAACTCCTGGCCTGGGTGGACATGGTAGCTAGGGTTTCCGGTTGATTAAGTAACTCCAAAACGATCTGTTGTAGTTGTTTGCCGCTGAGTTCCGGTTGGCGATAGGTATAGGCAGCCCCGGCCTGGGAGAAGACTTGGGCGTTAAACCATTGGTGATCTTCGGCAGCGTAGGGATAGGGGATCAAAATACTCGGGGTGGCCGTGATCGCTAATTCTGTTAAGGCACTGGCTCCGGAGCGACTAATCGCTAAATTGGCGCGGTGCAAAAGGGGGGCCATGTCGTGATAGAAAGGCAAACTTAAATAATGGGGATGGTGCAGGGTTTGGGACTCCGGATCATTGTTGCCAGTTAAATGCACGACCCAGGCCCCGCTAGCTAACCAGGCCCCAACTACCTCCCGCACGAGTTGATTGAGTCCCACTGCCCCTTGACTCCCTCCCATAGCGACAATTAAGGGGACATCCGCTGGAATTTCCACATCTTCAATTGTTAGGGTAGTTGAGTTGGGATTTAAGGCCAGAAACTCTGGACGAACAGGGGTTCCCGTGATTTTTATGGGGGTCTTAGAGCTACCTTGTTTTAACCGTTTGGCGGCGGCATCCATCCCGACAGCAACCGTTGTACACCAGGGCGTTAACCAGCGCGTTACTTTTCCGGGTAAGGCATTGGAGTCATGGAGGATGGCCGGTAACCCCAAACTGCGGGCCGCTAAAATTGCTGGCGAAGAAATATATCCCCCGGTGGTAAAAACCCCTGCATAACCGCCTGTTTTGAGGATTTTCCGGGTTTGGCGGACGGCTTTTAGGAGTTGGACAAGGGGTTTGACTTTGCTGAGGGGATTACGGCTTTGAAACCCACCCATTTTGATTGTCAGTAAGGGGAAATGACCCGGAATTAACTCATTTTCCAGACGATCCGGCACGCCCAACCAGGTAATGTCATAGTCCTGCAAGGCCTGGGCCACGGCTAATGCTGGAAATAAATGTCCCCCTGTTCCGCTGGCAGCAATTAACAGTTTCGGCACAGACATTCCTCCCGGCACTTCTCAGTTATTTTCGCCCAAGTCGGGCCTGGTGCAAGTTGTGCTTAGGAACTCTGGGTTGACCAGGCCGGGTGATTGAGCAGGGCATTGATCACCTGGATACCCCGCAACTGATTACTCAACGGCAAATGACCCCGCGGTGCTGATAAATCCCAGGTAAATTCACTGGGCCAGCGCGTCCATTTTTTACCCTGTCGCCAATTGATTTTTGCCCAAAGTTGCTCCCAATTTTGCCCCAGGCCGAGCCAGATTTGCCGCTGTACCGAGTAACCAAATTTCCCTTCGGAGTGGGCTAACCAGAGGTGATCAATCGTCAGTAAATCGGTAATTGGAAATTGCTCCACTTCCGTAAAGTACAACCAGCCCCGTTTTGTTGCCGCCGCCCCCGCTAATTGACAAAGGAGTTTCAAGGTTAAATCATCCGCGGCTTGGTAGTCATGGTTAACCAAACGCTGTTGCAGGGGTTGATAGTCCAGGCCTTGATCAGATACTAAGGGAACAATTCCTTGGGGATAGCGTGATTCCAATTGGGACTTCAGCTCGTGATCGCCCAATTCCAGCAAGACTTCATAGGCCCGCCCTTTGATCCCCCAGGCCCAGTTTGCGTTGGTTTGGAGGAGTTCTAAAACTGTGGCTCCGGCATCTGGCATGAGGGCGGTGATCTCGCTCAGGGCCTGGAGTTGTCGTTTTTCATTGCTGCTAGTGAGTTGGCTGGTTAAGGAGGTGAGCAGGTCAGAATCAGGAGCCATAGTGATTAACAGGTGGTGTGGGCAGCAGCAAGAATGCGGTTAATAATGCCCGAAGTAGAGCTAGGCACTTCCACTTGGACTAATTGGATCCTACCGCCATAGGCCTGGACTGCGGGGGCTTCCGGTAAACTGGCGATGTCGTAATCTCCTCCCTTGACATAAATATCCGGTTGCAGGGCCTGGATCAGGGGGGTGGCCGTGGATTCATCAAAAATCACGACAGCACTCACGGCGGCTAAAGCAGCTAACACTTCGGCTCGTTGGGCTTCAGGAATAATCGGGCGGGGCGGCTGACCAGGTGGAGGGGGCTTAATCCCAGCAACAGATTGATCACTATTGAGACCGACCACTAAGGCTTTTCCCAGGCCCCTGGCACTGGCTAGATAACGGACATGACCGGCATGGAGCAAATCAAAACAGCCATTGGTAAAAACTAACGGTCGCCAGGCCTGGGGATTTTGGTTGATTTCTTGCTGGAGTTGGCTGAGGGTATAGAGTTTGACAAGGGGATCAAAGGAAGAGTGGGCCATGGAAATCCTGTTGTATGTTTGGGCCATTCAGCCCTGGTTAACCTCTTCATAAATATCTAGCACTGAACAGGTCACGTTGAGGTCGGGGAGGATCAGGGTATCTCCCAGAAGTGTTGAAAGTTAACTTAATGCACAAAAAAAGGGAGAGAATATGGTATT